>JAEEGI010000859.1_pt1 | contig 80822 bp, 69 predicted proteins | sample 8958751 | NCBI WGS metagenome assembly JAEEGI01 (sample SAMN16246545, study PRJNA631951) | gut metagenome | biome: gut microbiome; feature: rumen; material: KS-attached | host: Bos | place: Iran: Karaj | collected 2018-10 | reverse complement strand
CTAAAAGAGTATATTGACCCGTTCACGGGTGAGCCGGTAAAGCAAAACAAATAAAAATGAGCCCAGGGGGCTCTGTAGGAAAATGATGTTGCGGCTGGCGAACCATTCGGCGAGTCTTTAGACTCAGCGCCGGCAACAGGCCCTTATAGGGCCAGAACAAACCACCGGCTAAGCCGGTGGTTCTGATTATAATATTTCAATATTTTATCTTAATCCCTGCAATATCGATCTGGAATCCTTCATAGCTGAATCTGAAGCTTTAGCATATATATTTGTGGTCTGTATGCTCTTATGATTCATTTTTTTCTTAAGAAGAAGGATATCTTTATCGCTCGCAGCATAAAAACTCATTGCAAAACTTGATCTTAATTTATGCGGAGATATTATCCTGGCTTTTTCCGGAAGACAAGCAGTCACATACTTCTTTACAAGCATCTCAACGGCTCGAACTCCAAGTCTTTTGCCGGTAGAAGTAGTAAAAGCAGGGTACTTGAGATTATTTGCAGATAATCCGTATTTTGCCTTTTGAGAAGTAAAATATACATCCAGATAATCACGACATTCATCGGAATAATAGATTATCTGCGTGTCACCGCCTTTTCTGTTAACGACAACACTGCAATCATCAAGGTTGTAATCAATAATATCCGTACCGAGCATCTCAGAAACTCTAAGTCCCGTATCAAGGAGCAAAATAAACATGGCTGAATCCCTGTCTGCATAGATATAATGCACTTTAGCAACAGAATCATGAAGATTGGTCCCGTGCCTTACGGTGTCCAGAAGAGTACTCTGTTCCTCATTTGTTAAATAAATAACATCCTTATTTGGAATTTTAATTGTCTTAGTAGCTGCAATTGGATTTCGCGGCATTTTACCCGTTGCAACGAAAAAGCCATACATACTGGATAAGGAAGCACGTTTTCTTTTAACGGTTGTTTCCTTATGATTACCGGAAAGCGTTGTCAGGAACCTGTTTATATCAAGAATTTCTATATTGGCAACGTCATCTATGGTAAGTTCCTTGATGTCTTTATCGCAATATTTTGGCAGATAATTTGTTATGAATTCAAGGTAGACCTTTATATCACGACAATATTCGAGCTTAGTCGCATAATTCTCAACGCGTCCGAAATTATAGATAAAGTCAGAAATAAATTCAGGCATTTCACTTAAGAGTTCGTTGATCTTATCAGAGTATTGTGTTTTGTTCTCAAGCATCGTGTAGTTCCTCCAAACAAGACATTTATAGCTGTATATGCGCTTTAAAACAGATAAAAAATAGATATATAGGCAAAGAATACCTATATATCTATAATAACACACTATATGTTTTTCGTAAAACTAGAATTTTGCGAAAAAGTTTATTTACATCCCTATTGGTGCAAAAAGTTATTTCTTAAATAGCCCTCCGGCAATATTCTTGATATCACCAAGGTCAAACTTACCGCCTGCAAGCGCTGATTGAACCTTTTTGACATCTGCCTCATCAATATTGATGTTTGCTTTTGCAAGAAGATCCTTTGCCTGACTAAGATCAGCCGATGAAAGTTGCTTTAAAAGATCTTTGTTACCTGAAATCTGCTTGATAATACTTGTAATATCTGCCATTTTCAAATTCCTCCTTTAATAACAACACTTTTTTATTATTATATCAAGAAGTTATTTAAACTAACATAAAAAGAGGTTACTGTAAAGACAACCTCTTTTTATGTTAGTATTTTATTATTTATATCTATTATGCCAACTATCTGACCATCTAATGTCTTTGTCGATATAACAAATATCATTATATACATCAGAAGTAACTAAAACAGCACATGAGATTTTTTTATTTAAAAATGAAAAAAAATCAATAATACTCTTATATGCCTGATCATAATCAATTTCTTTAAACAAATCAAACATTATTGTTTGTGCATATTCAAATTCATCACTTAATATTTCCGAATCCCATACATTATATGGTGATGATTCATTTTCAGAAAAAAAGATTTCAAAACCAATGTCTTTATTTTCGTAAAAAAAAGATTTTCCATTATAATCAAGCTTAACTGTACTATCAGACAAGAAAAAATCAACAATACTTCTTTTAAACAAATCGATATCCAACTTCTTTTCTTTTATTTTTCCATATAACGATATTGACATTTAAACCTCCTACGGGTATATAGATTCTACTTCTTCATTTTTTACAATTATTACTTCTTTAAGCCCTATTATTTGATTATCTTTTAATTGCTTCTTTATAGCTTCAATATCGCCACCCCAATCATCTAAATTCAATACAATTCTTTCTGCTTGTCTATTTTTGACAACTTTTGATTTTATATTGCTACAAATGTTTCTAACAGATGTTCCATGAGCCGGAGCATAGCAATCAAATAATTGATCCTCTATCTCATAATCTGGATTTTTAGAAGTTACTGTAACAGTCGGATTTTGCACAACTTTGTAGCCATGTTTAGCTAATGCTATAGCAGCTTCATTTTCTCTTTTTAGTGATCTTTTCTCTTCTTCTTTAGCTTTGGAGTGAATTATCGTGGGGCTTCCAATAGGTCTTGCTTCAATATCAGGTTCTCGGCTCGGTATAATTTTAGAAGAAACTGTTTCCTCAATATCCTTTGCAATAACATCAATCAAGTCTTGTCTATTAGCTTCATCATGTTTATCAGTTTCATTAAGACTTTCTGTGAGTGATTCTAACATACTTCTAGTACGTTTAAAAGGAGCTTGTCCTACATTGATTTTTTCCAAATCGGATAGGCTTTCTGAGCGTTTTAAACTAGCTCTTGTTGTACTCAATTATGTTACCTCCCATCTCAAATTAAACAGATTCACCATACCAAGTAACACTCATGATGGTTATATCATCAAACTGTGGCGCTGTATCAACGAATGCATGTATTGATGCTGTTACATTTTCAAGTAAATCCTTCGGCTTACAATGGAGATCAATATTTAAAGCATTCACCATCCTATCTGTACCAAAAAGCTTGCCATCTGCATCAGTTGCTTCAGGAACACCGTCAGTATAAAGAAATATACTGCCACCACTTTCAAGCTGAATTTCATACTCAGTATATTGAATGTCCTGAATAATACCTGCCATCATCCCATGTTTATCTTTTAGAAGTTCAAAATTTCCATTTTTACCTCTTATAGCAGGATATTCATGTCCGGCATTTGCGGCAACAATCTTGCCAGTACTTATTTCCAATATTCCGAGCCATACTGTAACAAACATACCTTCGGCGTTGCTCTCATATAGCTTGTTATTGACCTCTTCAAGAATTGTCTTAGGACTTCTGCACATCTGTGACCTGTCCTTTATAAGAGTTTTTGAAATAACCATAAACAGAGCTGCGGGAACTCCCTTCCCCGATACATCTGCCATAACAAGTGCCAGATGATCATCATCAAGCAAAAAGAAATCATAGAAATCGCCGCCAACTTCCTTAGCAGGCTTCATTGATGCATGGATATCAAATTCTTCCCTCTCTGGGAAAGCTGGAAATATACAAGGAAGCATATCAGCCTGAATCTGGGTTGCAACATTAAGCTCTGCTCCTATCCTCTCTTTCTCAGCTGTAATAGCACGGATATCCTCTATGTATTTCTTGATCCTGAATGTAAGTGAAGAAAAAGACTCAGCCAATAACTGCATCTCATCGCCGGTATCTTCATTCCAAACAAATTCCAATGAATCACCTTGGATACTTTTTACGCTATCCGTCAGTTTCTTTATTGGCATAGCTATGCGATCTGATACTCCGCTTGCAATAACAGGATTTATCATGCATATAAGAATAAAGATGATAAAGACAACTACAAATGCTGCCTTTATTACAAAATTTGCATTATCTATCGCTTCCTCAGTAACGTGATCCAGGTTTGCAACCAATTGCTTGGTCGGACTTTCTACTTCATCTTTCGAGATCATGATTACAAAAGTCCATCCGACAGTTTCCATGGGAGCATACGCAAAATAATATGCTTCACCATCAACATCAATAAGTGCAACGCCTTTTTCTCCACTAACAGCTTGTATAACCGCTTCAGAAAGCTCTTTATAATTTGTAGTTCTAAGATCTGCTCCACCTACTCTGGCAACAAGATCACCTTCACTTCTTGTTGAAAAAAGAACATTACCATCTTGATTGATAATACATGCATCTCCGGTATCGCCAAGTTTGCTGTTTCTCACCATAGCTTCCACGTTATCTAGGTACATTCCTGCGCCGGCAACACCCTTTAATACTCCATTACTCATGATGGGAACTCCGCACATGATTCCTATTCTATTTGTATGAGCATCCTTTGATACCTGGGTGTAGAAAGGTTTTCCGGTCTCTTTTGCACCAATATACCAAGGTCTTGTTTTAGCTTCATAAGGCATGATATTTCCGGATTCATCAAACTTTTTCCCGGAAATATAATCAGCCTGGATCATTATCCCAGTCTCAGTTGCAATGTAATCAGAAACCATATTTTCGAAATTGTTATTAACTGACAAAAGAACACTTTGAGTATTGCCGAGAAGGCCAACTTCGCTAGCAATCATTTGATCACTAATGTCCGTAGATGCAGAATACAGTAGCTGAACTGCTAACTTGCCATCATTTGACATATCAGGAAGTGGCACATCGTACTGAAAAAAATCTGATTCGTTTTCATAAATATATGTTGCCTCCGATGCAAGAATTTTAACCATATTCATGAATTCAATAAATTCGTTATCAGCCAGATCTGCTTTGCACTTGGCGATATCCATAATCTTTTCTCTGGAAAGATCTGTCATTGACAAAGAAGATTCTTTTTCAGTGGTTTCTCCCATTTCTCTGTTAGATTCAATCAAGGTGCCTCTCATTTTTACAAGTATGACAGCAAATACTATGCACAAACATAACATTGAAATACATACTTCACCAATAAGAGCTCGAGATATTTTAAACTCAATCGATCTGTCCTTTGTCTTTATCATTATTCACACCTCTTGTGCGACTTAAGTAAAAACTTTCAATATCTTTTCTTATTTCATCAAAGCTGCTTGTCAGAACATATTGATCCATATTTAACTTTACATTTCCCGTCCATTGCATATACATCTGCTCTATTTCAGAACATAACGGTTTAAGCCCCGAAAAAAACAAGCCCAATTTCTTAAGCTCTGCATATGCATAAAAAATATCCGGAGTGCTAGTAGATAACGTAACCTGCATTGTCCATGGCTCATTATTCTCAAAAGAATTAATTAATTCTTTTATCTTGTCTGTTAAATCAGTTCCTATTTTTCTTATTGTTACGAGCACGTTTTTTTGCATATCATCACACTTTGTGACTAGTTGACTTTTATTAGATATGTAATAATCCTCTGCTCTTACACAATTCCTGATTTCATAACTCACCCCAAGACGATCATATATCTTTCTTCCAAAAGATGATACTTCTGATGGCAAATATATAATGCCTGCATCCTTCTTATTTACAGCTTTTACCAATATACCCTCTGAATATTTTTCACAATCTCTAAGTTCATAACTGTTAATAATAGACTTGGTCAAAAAAGTTCCCAGCCTGAAACCTGTAGGAATCATTCCGCGTGCTTCACATAGTGACTGTGTTATTTTGTGAAAAGTAACAGCATGTACGAGTAGACAATTAGGCTTTAATTCTTCAGCAATAGGAAAAACATAATCTACTAACTTATCAGCCAATCCGTACCCACGATATTCTTTTCTGATTATTTGAGAAGCTGGTTCGATATAGTTCTCGCCATCTGTAAACAATGTTAGAATAGTTATCGCTGCTATCGCATTATTTGTCTCAGCAACAAAAAAACAGATACCGATTTCCTACAGCATTTTTTGATAGCCAATCTTCATTATAGAAATTTCGTTTAAAATACGTAGATCCATATTCATCTTTTATACATCGAATAATTTCAGCTATGTCAGCAATATTAAACCTTCGAAGCAGAAATATATTTGAATTTCCTTGCTTATTAAATAATTCCATTATTTTTATATTAAAAAAATAACTAATCAACATACTTGTTATATATAATTTGGCAAAAATATTGATGATTATTTATTATGTTATAAAGGTTCACGCCTTATGCCATTTAATATAGTTTGATACTCTCCAAATGTCATATCGCTTTGAGGAGCAATTTCATAATGAGTAGGTGAACTACCTGTTTTTACAATGTCCAATCTATCTGGAAGTACAAAAACATGCGGATCTTTAACTAAATGATAATTTGAATTAACAGATATCCCTCGTCCTTGTGCTCCACCTTTTATTTGATAATTCTGAGAATGCTGTTGTCCCTGCACTTCATCAAGTTTAACTCGATAAAAACTTGTTTTGGGAATTCGCGCTACATCTCTTGAATCTAAAAAACGCACATCCATTAATCTAGAACTAAACTCGTTTCCACCTCTATAAACAGTTAAATTTGAATCTGGCGCTTTCGCGCATGTCTCTCTAGGAATCCTTTCTCTGGGAATCATCGAATTACTCCTTTCTTCACACAAATTCATAACCACTTCATACTAGATACGCATATTCCCCTAGCATATCAATCTCAAATCCAACCGTAGTCTCTTTCTCAGTTTCTTGTTTAATAGCATGAATAATATGTTTCATAGTAAGTTTTTCATCACACTCAGCCATGGTGCAAGCGTTTAGGAATATTGTTTTTATAATACTTCCAGTATAGGTATCGAATTGCGATGCAAGATAATCAATATCAATATTATTATAGGGAACGGTATCCTTAAGACATCCTTGCCATATTTGTCTTCGCATTTCCTCGTCAGGTTTATCAAAATGAACAACATAACGAATTCGTCTCATAAATGCTGGATCAATGTTTCCTTTTTTGTTGGTAGCCATTATAACAATACCATCATATGATTCCATTCTCTGCAAGAGATATGCAATTTCATTATTTGCATATCTGTCAATTGAATCATGAACCTCACTCCTTGTTCCAAAAAGCGCATCAGCTTCATCAAAAAAAAGGACAACGCTGTTTTTTTCAGCAAATGAAAAGGCTTTTTCAAGATTTTTCTCAGTTTCGCCGATATACTTGTCAACAACATTAGATAAATTTACCTGGTAAAGAGGAAGTGACAGTTCACCGGCAATGGCATTTGCACTCATGGTCTTTCCGGTTCCGGGTGGACCTGACATCAATAAGCTCACACCTCTTCCATAGTGGTAGATAGACTTTAGATTCCAGTCATCCATTATCGCAGGCCCGCGAATTGCAGCATTTATAGCATCTGTCAAAATCATTTTATTATTAGCTTTGAGCTTGACATCCTCAAGCTTCACATCAGAATATATGATTCTTCCGACTAGCTCATCAGTGTTACGTATACTCTCAAGATTTATTCTGGTAAAAAGTTCTTCATTTTTCTTATCTTGCTCTAAGCCTGGACTTTCTTCCACAAAGCTTAGCACTGTACCAGCTACTTCTCTTGGTGTCATTCGATAACGCGAGGCAAATGATATTGCATCAAGATGTATTCCATACAATTCAAATATTCCTTGCCACAACTTTTTTCGTTCAACAAAGCTGTAACTTTCAGGAAGAATAAGAATTCCTGCATCTGTAATATTAACCCTTCCAGAAAGCAATTTATTGTCATCCACGCAGAGTATAAGCCTGATACCCTCATTTGTAATAGGCGTAAAAAGGATTTCTCCAAGAATCTCCATATCCCTTCGCCCCTTATCCTTGTCAATCGAATCGCCCAGTATGAACTTCTCACTAAAACCATAGATGCATATTCCCGCGTCTGATGAATAAGCCTCTCTGATAAGGGCATCCCTAAGAGAAGAAATGTCTTTATCAGGCGCCCACCAGACAAGATCGGCAATATTAAGGAACAAAAAACTCATTCCTGTCTTTTTGGCGATATGCTTTGCTATAAATCGTCTTCCACCCTTTCCGGACAGACACAAAACCTTACAGCCTTCATTTAATAAATGTGCGCCGCGATCAACAATATCCTGATTAACAAATGGATTGTGAATATCACCATCAGATCTAAATAGTTCAGTAAAATCAGATATTTTAGGATTGAGTGCATCATCTCCTGAAAGAAATCCGATAAGCCTTGCATCGGCACTGACCCGTGCATATTGCAAAGGCTCCTGCTTAAGGTCTATTACCATCAATCTTCTTGCAATCCCTGCATACCTATTCACTTCACCAAATGGGATTTCCTCCTTTCCTTCCAAAAGTGCTGCAACATAAATACTGATATCGTAACCAAAGCCATTTCTGATATATACGGTAAATTCCGGAAAAAGGTATTCTGTAATGCATAAATCCATTAACGTCTGTAAAACATGATAGTCGCCCAAAATAACAAGAGCCTTTTCATACCTTCCAGAAGGTTCCGAATCAACACCATCTTCTGCTATATCTTCGACTATTGTGCATTTATCATGTGTATTATCCTTGATCTTAGAAACCTCTCTGTTAAGAATAGGATAAGAGCCGAGAAAAACGTCTCTACCAAGCTCTGCAAGACATGCATCCACTCGTAAAATAGTCTGTCTCGCAACTTTTGTGATATACTCGGTATCAATCTTTGACATAGGCTTACCTCCAATCCTTATAAGTTTTCCTTCTTTACTTTTATTTGTGTTATAGAAAGAATATTCTTCCCGCCTTCATATCTGTAACTCATCTCATCCATGATTTTCTTGACCATAAATATCCCAAGTCCGCCAATTTCCCTGTCCTTTGCAGGAATTGTTATATCGGGATCATCTTTTCTCAGTGGATTATATTCTCTTCCTTCATCTATAAAAGTCAGCATAATCCTTGAATCGTCAGCCTCAACAATAATCTCCGTCTGTCCCGTTCCGGAATCAGGAATTATATTTCCCATAGGATCAAGCTTTCCGTAGGCATAGTGCGCTATATTCACAAATATCTCTTCAACGGCAAGGCAGATCTTCATTATCTGCTCCGATGAAAAAACAGTCTCTTCAAGCTCAGCTCTGACAAAATCCGTCACTTTATCAAGATTCGTTATCTTAGCTTCTATAGATAAACTTTTCCTCCTCATAACATTTCCTTTTTAGTTATCATCTGTTTCCTCAAAGGCTTCTGAAAGTATCTCTGTTGGAGCCGTAACGCACTCTCTTAAATCTTCCGGGAATTCTTCCCTGAGAACTTCTGTTACTTTGATATACTTTGTGGCAACATAGCCTGTCATTCCGCTTGGAACAGAGACCTTGCACCATATGTTTCCGGGCTGAAGTACATATCCGGATGAACCTTTTTCAAGCTTGTCAATAACGGCGCTTTTAGTGCTTGGTTCTTCTCTGAGTCTTAAAATGGTATTTTTCGTATTTACTGTTAGGATAAAAAATCTTACTCCGTCATCGGAAGGCTCCTTCACATCCGATGGTACCGATACCTGTTCCTGTTGTATCTTGGTTTCTTCATCGGGTTCGGGATCGGAAGTTTCAAAAGATTCTTCCATGTCTTGCGGCTGAGTTCCGACAACAAGTTCATTTAACAATGCATTTTTCACACCAAGGGTATTTATCCCCCTGTCGAATACAGAGTTCTTACCATCCAGGGCAAACAACGATCCTACAGCTATCGCTATGAAAAATATGAAAAGCAAGATGAAAGTATTTTGATTTCTTCTCATGAATACCTCTCCTTACAAAGTTTCAGGCATTTGGAAACTGAATATAGATTCCCATTCCTGTTCCCTGCGGACTTCTTGCATAGATAGTTCCGCCATAGTGTTCGACAATAGCCTTAGCCTGCGTAAGTCCCAATCCGGTTCCGCTTATCATGTTCGAACCTTGATAATTAAGTTCGAAGATATGCTTGATTTCTTCCTCAGGAAGGCCTTTTCCGTTATCTTTTAGAACTATAAAAATGTCATCTTCGATCGCAGAAATGGTTATTACAAGCAATCCTCCGGTCTTCATATACTTAATTGAATTATCAATAATATTTCTGAACATGATCCGAAGCCTGTTGGCCGAACACTTTAGCATTAGTTTTTCCTGTTGAGAGGAAATATTGATACATATTCCGGCTTTTTTTACTGCAGCATCAAACTCTTTTACCGCGCTTTGTGCTACTTCGACTATATCCGTCTCCGCATTTTCATCACCTTCAGAAACAGTAGGTAGGATATTTTCAATCTCAGAGAGCTTATTTTTATCTGCCTCAAGCTCGGCCTTTTCAATCTCTTTTTTTAACTCGTTTCGCTCTTTTTCTGTATTACTTAACGATGTGCTCAGCGTTTCGCCGTATTGCCGCAGGTCCTTTATTTCCTTGTCCTTTTTCTTTTCAAGAGCCTCATAATCTACGGCCATTTTCTCTTTTTCAGCTTTCAGAATACCTATTTCCTGCTGAAGGTGCTCGGCTCCCGTATAATCGTTGTGACTCTTGTATTCCTGATAAGCAAAGTATGTGATGCTAAGCGTGAACAAAAGAAACAGCACTACGATCAGCTTAAGGTCAAGATAGAAAAAACCTATTATAGTAAGCACATAGAACAAACACGCAATTGCCGGCGACAATTTCCTTCTTTTTGACATCTTTATGCTCCCTTGCATTTGGTTTTATTGATACTGTCGAGATCTATTATTCTGCGACCTTTATTTAAAGCTGCTTTAAGGTCATGTGTTGCCATAAGTACAGTAATTCCCTGGTTATTTATTACCTGCAATAATCTGTTGATCTCTGCAGAAGATGTAGGATCAAGATTACCTGTTGGTTCATCGACCAGAAGTATTTTAGGATTATTTATTATTGCCCGTGCAAGACAGACTTTTTGCTGTTCACCTCCGGACAACTGAATAGGTAATCTTCTGTGCAGATGATCGATACCAAGCATTGTAAGTACATTTGCAATCTTCTTCGCGGCATCCTTTCCTGCGCCACCTGTTGCGATGATCGACACATAGAGATTGTCATAAACCGATAGGTCGGGAATAAGCTTTGAATCCTGGAAAACAACGCCTATACTTCTTCTGTAAAAAGGAATCTGTCCCTTCGATATCGTAGATAAAAGTTTCCCATCCACAAGAATCTCACCGTCCTGAGGCTCGGTATCCTTTAGTAGCATCTGCAACAGCGTGGTCTTACCGGAACCGCTTTTACCTGTAACTACAACAAATTCGCCATCCGCAATTGTCTCTGAGAAGTCCTGATATACTGTCAAAACGTCATCTTCAATTTCATATTTCTTGGTAACATTATCAAAAACGATCATTGCATGTTCACCATTTCCTCAAGTCCTACGACTATGAATACTTCCTTTATTGCATCATCTGCATTTTTTATCAGGAACTTTCCGCCCTTTGAAGAAGCGGTCTTGCATCCTATCAGTACCGCACGCAGTCCCATGCTGGAAATGTAACTGACCTGCGAAAAATCTACGATGACGATCTTACTTTTTTGAAATCCCTTAAGTATCTCCTCCTGGAACTGTTCGGATGAATTGGCATCTATTCTTCCGCTTACGCTTATCTGCACATTGTCTTCATAAGTAACCGATTCAATTTTCATAAATTACCCCGCTTTTTAAATTAAAGTTATAGTTCCGTCATACATGGCCTCTTCATCCAGCACCACATGCTTTTCCAGAGGAACGGATGCATTGACGTCAAGATAGCTGTTTCCGTCCATAACTGCTTCTTTTGCCATTTGAATCAGCCTGATATTTACTCTTAACGGCTTGAACTGATCTAAAAGGAAAACAAGCCTGTGCCTTAGCTGTTCAGTGAGCTTTTGATTTACGAGGACCGTCACATCATACAAATTGCCGTTGCTAAGCCTGTTCTCATACATCAGATAATCATCTCCAAGCATAATCTGAAGAATCCGCTCAACAGACCATCTCGTGCCTTTCATGCGATTAAGCTGATATGCTTCCTTTACAACAGCCCGTAAAACACTTTCAGGTAGCGAGCCTCCCTTTAGGTTTATGCCAAACCAGGATGCATACATTTCAAGTAACTCAGCCGAACATTCATCCAGATCAAGTATCTCGTAGAGCTTTTCATTCTGCTCACTTATATCGTTGTATATACTCGATAATATGGACAGGTACCTGTGAAAAAAGCTGTTTCTTTCTCTGTACACCTCGGGGAAAGTCCGCATAAAACTATCGCCTTTAGCGCCTATTCTTATTGAACTGACAGATGCATTACCTGCTCCCTGCATTTCTATTGCAATAAAAAGATATCTTCCTTTTAAGTCATAAAGCAGGAAATCTTCTGTATTAACAACTCTCTTTGCACCCAGATTACTTAACAGTTCGATTCTCCTGTAATGATCAACCGACTCATCACACAGGTATGTACCAAGATTTATCCTTTCACCTGAATTTGTCGTTATCTCCGGTGCATTTGTGGCATATACGTAGACGTAACATACCATCTCTTCCGTTAAAGAAAACTCACAAACAAATCTCCCCCAACTAGCATCGTCTGCAACTCCGTCAATAGGATTTAGGAAAATGTAATGCTCCCTCGCTCTCTTATCGATTGTCAGCTTATTATTTTCTTCTATCAGAAAGCCCCTGACATCTCCTTGCTTTATTCTGTTGTTTCGAATTGAATACCAAACATCATATGCCATCTATTTGTCCTATTTTTCTGATGTAACTATCTCAAGCTGAATTTCTCCCGGATAGCAAAGTACATCATATCTTGGATAAATATCGTATTCTTTTACGGTTGCCAGTTTGCCGTTCTCCGAATGAAGGGCCAGATTGTAGATGTGATCGACACATTCAAGTCCCTCAATTGCTCTGAAAACATCTTCAAACCTGAGCTTTTCTCCAAAATTCCTATCCGATCTAAGGTAATCCACCTGATTTCTTATGATTTCCTCAATCTGCTTTTCAGGTGTGGCGTAGTGCCTTTTGACATAGACTGTGCACTTTACTCCGACAGCCACGAAACAGGGTTTTACTATGGAAAATCTTGTAGCAAGAAGCCTCCTGTCCGTGAGCCTCTCTGTGATCTTTTCAGTGTATATAGCGGGAAGTGTCGGATACTTCTCATCAGATTCAGGCAAAACAACAACTTTGACCGTATTGTCATTGCTGTTATATACTGCCTTAGCTTTACTTATGCAAAGCCCCGGCGTGGTCTTAACTATGTACTCGTAATCCTCCGCAGTGATCGCTCTGTAAGGAGTTCTCATATCTTTTAAGAATCTCTCTTTTACCCGATCCAGATTTTCCCTAAATCCTCCGCCTGTACCGGCAGCAGGATTATAAAAAACATCCGGTATATCAGGATCGTCTATCGACAGCCTGCACCCTGCTAGGATATTTCCTCTGTCACCGTCCATCACTGCAACGCTTCCCATGTAAAGATCTGCATCAATATAATCTCCCGGATCCTCGATGATTATTTTTCCCTCACCTTCAAGCAGGTGATAATAGAGATCACCGTCATTTTTCTTTTCCGGTCTGACAAAGTCGTAGTAGGAACCTTCATCGTCCTTTCTTTCCGCTATCAGGAAAAATGTATCATTGACGATATTTTTTACAGGAAGCTCTATTTCCTGGTCATCATATCCAAGTACCTTACCAACCTTGTACTGCCGCATTATTTCTTCGTTATAGATGATGACTCTGACACACTCCTTACTCTTTATGGGACCATAACCACAGTCTTCTTCTGAGAAGGAGAAGCACATGGTTCCCGGAGATATTTCTTGTGCTGTGCAATACCTTCCCTTGGGAGCACTTCCGCCTGAGATTTCATATTTTCTAAAAGATGCGCCTTTCTTTTCCTTTGCAAATACCTGATAGTAAACATCATTTCCTAAAGGTGATGAGATCTGAATCCTGTCATTTTTGCTAAAGGTCTGTGAAAAAGCTTTGGTATCTTTTTGCCTGACTTCAAATAAAAAGCTGTATACATTGGTTAGTTTCGGGATGATATCATAGTCGCTTCGCGTAAGCGTAGCCTTGATACAGTAGCCCTTCAAAGGTGCGCCGTCATATTCGGCCATTGTTTCGCGCGGCATACTGAGCCTGACTTCTCCGCTATTTACAAATGCGCCTGTAAAATCTCTTGCGTGAATACTGACAAATCCCGCATCTGTAAAGCATTCCCACTCGATATCCGCAAATATATGCTCCGTCCTGTCTTTGGTAGGATTGCGCATTGAGTTTTCCGCCATTTTGAAGTAAAAAATGATTTCCTTAAGCAGCTGCGGATTATTGTCAGTAATGAAATATAAACTGCTACCTTCTTTACATTCATCACCAAACACCTTCGCAGGAACACTGATATCGTTATCAATTACAAAGCTTATGTCTTTGAATCCTTCTTCATCTTTGCTGAAGACTCCAAGTAATTTGCAGCTCCCAACGGTAGTTTCCTTGTTCGTCTCAAAGCACATATTTCCAAGATGAAACTTCTCTCCGTTCTTTAATGTGACGGGACTGCTAAGATCATCTGCTGCTATAAGAACCTTGGCGCATTTTGCTCTTGCAGGAATAAAACCTGCCATTTTTAGAAGCGCCATTTTGGCTCTGTAGCTTAGTGTCACTATTTCAGATCCCTGCAATGTCGAATAAGCAGTCAGATTTTCAAGGATCGTGATTCCCGGATCTGAGGCGTTATAATTGGTCCACTCAGACGATCTGATTGGAAGCTCACTTATCACATCCCGGATTCTCTCGTTATATGTTCTGCTTTTTAATTCATCAACACTTAGCATAGGCTCTGTCAGTCTCCAAATATCACTTATTGGTTATCACTACCTTGTGTTTTCCGCTTCTTACTACCATAAACGGGGTTACATCTATATCTTTGATATCAAGCTCATGTTCACCGTAAGCATCCACATACTTGCCGATCATGATAACTCTCTGGATCATGGCTTTATTTTTTAGTGAATTGAGCTTCATAAGTATCTGACTTTTCTTTGGAAGAATTCCCATGTTCCATCCCTGCGAATCCTTGCTGCTCACAGGATTAAGGTATTCCGTGATTATTTTTTCAACCGCATTGTGCACCTCAAAAGCTTCATCAGGATTTATTACCTTTATAAATACTCCTACCGAAATGCTCACAAATACCGGCTCCACAATATGGACCACTCCCTGTGCAACGGTAATCGCACACCGTTTATACATCTCATTTTTAAGAGCAGCTGCTATCCTGTGAAAAGAAAAAGCTCCATCTGCATAGTCTTTCATTAGCAGAACAACTGAAATATCATTTTCTCTTTCACCTGTTCCGTCTCTTGTATTTCCGACAATCACTTTACATTTGTCTATGCTGTCGGAAAACTCAAGTACGAACCTCTCAAAATCAGTCTCGGAAACAAGCTTTTCCCGTGAATGCATGATGCCTGCGCATCTTTCCATTGCATGATCAAGAGTTTCAGGATTGCATCCACCGTGGGCTCTAATGGGATTAAAAACACTGTCTATAAAAGGTGCATTTTCTATAAATCCGGTGATTTTTCCTTCACTCAGATTCCCATCCTCACCATCCGTTGACCTTATGCTTGCCTTAAATGCAATGTCATCGGTAATCCTTGGCATATCACACTTATTTCCGTCAGAAAAATGTATCTTTCCGGTCAAACGGTCTATGCGATAACACCTCTTATGCGGCGTATTTTCAAAGTTCTCCACTTCATCCCAAAGCACATATGCTGCGGATATTCTTCCTAAAAAGTCATATTCCACACGCACTCGCTCAGGGTGACTTACTGTTAAGGCTTCGATTTCTTCTTTACCCGTAAAACCCTTCTCATTTATCCAGACACTTGCATCGAGAATGTTGTCTGCGCCAAGCGGTACACTGTTATTAGGAACAGCTTCATCTATGTAATAGTCCATCTCCGGTAGTGTCCGTACATTCGTGACATTTACGGCATTAAGGCACATCTTAGAAATTTTTGGAAGAAAATCATCTTCAAAATCATCAGCCTTATTTTTGTACCTTACGATTCTCAGCCAATATAGTTTTTTACCTTCTATATCTGATTCCGACATGTCTGCCGAAGGCATGAACATAATAGTTCCGGATCTGGTAAATCCTTCAGTGAGATCGGTTATCTTTACCTCTTTAAAGCCTTTAATCGTGGAATATTCCATCTTAAAGCTCACACCGCTTAGATTTCCCGTTTCGGAAAACCGGAAAAAAATACTTACGGGTCCGTCTTCAAGCTTCTTTGAAAGTCCTATATACAGAGCATCTTCATGGTAATCAGCGCCTGATAAGATGGTAAAAGGCTTATTTTTTCCAGGAAGATCTGTTATATCATTTTTTTTAGTCCCTTCAATTCTCTCAAGTCTTTTGGGATGAGTGAATTGACCTTCATAAGAATAGGCAATGCGCAGCTTTTCTATCGTGGGATATACATGAGTCGCCGGACGCATGTAGCAGTTATCCGCTTTTACGATCCTCATACGAAGGCATCTTCCGATATAAGGTCCGCTCTCCGATTCCATCCAGTCATCGGGACAGATAAAGCTAAGTGTAGCTTTGCCACTCTCGCAGCTTCTAAATATTGCGCTGTATTCTGTTTCGCACTTTATTTTTTTCCATCCGATTCCGTTGTAGTATTCAAGAATAATTTCATCGACGGTTGCCGTTGCCGGAATGTCAAAAGACGTTTTCCTTGTTTTTCGTTTTATTACCGCCAGATTTTTTTCTTCTTCCTTTGGCGTAAGTCTTATGACATTCTCATGAAAACTTAAATTGAAATTCAAGGTTATCATCGCTCCTGCCTTTGAAAAACAAGAGTTGTGGCCTATATAGCATTCATTGTATAAAGCAAGTGTATCTGTAAACGGAGCAAACTTTTCTGCATCAAATTCCAAAGCTCCGTCACCCGCATACTCAGGCGGTTTTGAATCTGCGCCTGCCGATAAAGAGATATCCTTAACGGAAAGCGAATCTGTCATTACACCTGCAGATTCAAGTATCACGACTGAATAGTCTTTTTCATTTATGGTTACTTTAGTGCACTCCCTGTTTTTTATAAGTGAAAAAGTCTTTTTGTCATCCAGAAGTTTAACAATATCAAATTGTTCAAATCCGCCTGACCCAAGATACTTAAAAACAAACTCGCCGCTCAGTATTCTGTTAACAGCTTCGTCAGCGCCTTCAAGCCTTATATAAATCGGCTCGCCTATGCCGTCAAAAAGTCCGGTCTCATATATTGTGAGAATGCTTTTTCCGATATTTTCGCCTTCTCCAAATAGCGTAAATTCATTAATTTCGTCGTTTCTCTCTATCCATTCATCGCAAGATTTCCCGGATATAATATTCGGAGAACTAAACTCTCCAAAGATTGGAGTTAGTGTGCCTCTCTCTCGATCGGTCATAAAAACACTATTTATTCTTGCTTCCGTTACATACAGATTTCTGTCTGTTTCATAGATCAGAAAGCCTGATTCAGTCTTATCTGAGGTGGCAAATAACCTGGTGCCTTTCGGAACCTGAGTTCCCGGCATGGTGGCGGTGTCCATATTGAAGATCACCATACTGCCTGCAGGACGTGCGGGACGAAGCGTTGCATCAAGCATATTAACAAATTCAAGGTGATATCTCTCGGGCATCATGCCCATCAGCCTGTTATTCTCTTCAAGCTGTCTGGCAAAGATCTGCGCTATAACGCTGCCTGCATCCGGATCGTCCGAATCAAACTTCCACTCGGGAGCATAATTTTTTCTGAGCTTTTCTATTTTGTTTTCGATATCTTTTGCTGATAAAGGTTCAAATATTTTGCTCATTTTTCTCCAATCAGGTTTCAATCATCTCAGGTTCGAAATATTCTTCCTCGTCATCAGGTTTCGGTTCTGCATTAAGATAAAACGGAAATACCAGATTGTCTCTTCTGTTGTTCTGTGCCAGTATGTAATCGATATTTATCATGATGTATCCCTGCTGGGCTTCCATATCTGTATGTATATCAACATTTGAAACTCTGGGCTCCTGGCGCAGGATACTCTCTGTAAGTTCCCTTCTCATGATGGTAAGCCGTGTCTGATTGACATCCATAAATACGTAACCTGCAGTATTGGTGCCAAACTTAGGCCTTGTGAGTCTTTCGCCCATCTGAGTCATGAGGATCAAATATATAGATTCCTTTACACTTTTTGGTCCGTCACTCATTCTAAATTTCCCTGTTGCCGGATCTGTCTGAGGAGGAAAAGTAACTCCCGTTCCTAAAAAAGACTGTTCCATCTTCTTAACTTCCTTTCATCATCCAAGCTTTATGGGTGTTCCATCTATTGATACGGGACCGCTGCTGTTTATCTTCATCATTGAATTTCCCGCAACGGATACGTTTCCTCCCTCTATGCTGATACGATTGTTTGACTTTATCTCTGTAGAGGAGCCGTTTTCTATCTTGAACTTATCGGATTCCAGAGTTACCGAGCCATTTGAGCCGTTCATTATAAGTTTTATATTGTCTCCGACTTTTATAGTCAGTTTCTTTTCTGCATCTATCTCCATCTGACCGCTTTCGGTCTTCATTTCAATCTTATTTTTGCCTTCTTTGTCCGAGATAAGGATCAGCTTTTTTTCATTATCAAGTTCAAGTTTATGAGCCTTTTGAGAAGTAGTGACTGTAATTTTGTCATTGTCACCGTCTCCCTCGGGATTATCGATAATATCTATGGTATTGCCGTTTCTTGTGGTGATCCTTTTTATCATGTTTTTTTCATCAAAAGCTCCTTTTACAAATGAAGAGTTATTCTTGGGGACAGCTCCTATCACAAAGCCTCTTGCTATATTTCCCTGTTCGAATACAAGAAGCACCTGATCGCCAACCTCCGGAATAAAATACTCACCCCATTTATCGCCGCCGTAAGGAATTGCAATACGGGCCCAGATCATCTTGTTTTCTTCATAATCTCTGGTATTTATATTGACCTGCACAAAGCCCTGTTTTTTTTCATCATAGTTTTTGACCACAAGTCCCACTATGACGCCATATATCCGATTTTCACCCATCTCATTTTTGGTGAACCTATGCCCGGATACGTCATCAACAAGATCAAAAAATTGCATATCCCCTCCGATATTTTGCTATATTACAGCGTTGATGCTTTTCCATAGATAGTTGTTGTATATTTAAAGCCATCATATTCATGGGTAACATCCGTAATGTAGAACTTGTTTGAAACAGCTGTTCCAAAACCTTTTAGAGAAATAAATCTTCCCGGCATAAGCTCCGGTATTCCCTTCAAAGTCATTTTCAGACTTCCGAGCCTGTATGATGTATCTTCCAAAATGTATTCTGCCCTGCTTTCAGCTTCATTCTGAGATTCTATGGCAGAATCTATATATACATAGGTCTGATCCTTAATAAGAGGCTTTGCCTTGGATCCGATTGAAAAAGTATTTGCATTCTTCTTTTTAACCTCGACCTTACCGGCCTTTCCGATATCCAAAGTTCTTACGATAACGTTTCCGACAACTCCTGTGATGTCATAACCCACATCAAAGCTTAGAATCGATGAGTGCGGAATTATCTCACCCATTTCCTGAGTGTTGGATTTGGCTTTTCTGAATACCACATTTCCACCTATTGTAAAAAATTCAAAATTAAACCTTTTTGCTGCCTTTACAACAAACTCGTAGTCACTCTCGGCAACCATCTCGATCCTGTTGTCAACATCGCTTTCCTGTCCTGTGCTTCCCTGCTTATCAGGAGTATCATATATAGTAATATCAGTAATACCGTTATTACCTTTGATATTCTGATATGTTGGTTGTTCCAGAATCTCTTTTACCGCATCAGAGTAATAATTGGCTTTTAATCTCTTTGATGAGCGATTTGCCATCATGATTCCCTTTACATCAAGAGCTGTTATTCTGATGGCATATTCACCTTCATCTTCTGTGCTGTACAAAAAGTTGACGCCTGCAATAAAGCCTTTGAAAACTTCTGTCATAATGTCCGCATGTCCCATATATATGGTGATACAGGTTCCCATGCTGATGTACTTTTTCAGCCCCTCTGTGTCAAAAGTTCCCTCCTTATTAGTGACAGAAACAATTGAATATTCTGCTATGCCTGCTTTAAGTTCGCTTGTTACATTTACAGAGACATCTTTGATCTTTATACTGAGTTTCTTATCTTTCTCGATATCCTTTTCATTGACGTATACCTTAACTATCGGAATGTAATAACCCTCATATGTTTCATCCAGTTTTTCGAGATCGATTCCTGCCATAAATACTGTCCTTTTCAATCACATTATTTTGCGTTGTATATATAATTCATATATCTGTTTGCCCAGATTTCGGACAACGCACCAGAAACACTCTCATCGTAAACAGTCATGCTTATCATAGCGGATGCCCTAACAGGCTCATAATTGGAATTAAACATTTTATATTCTGCTTCAATACTGTTAATAACACCCTGATATGACTTTTTCCCCCATGTAAATGACGCCATTTGCTTTTTCTTATCCCTTACTATCGCTGTAAGAGCCTCCACTTCAGGTTGCACGGAAGAGTCTTTGCTATCTGTCTTATCAAATATAAGCGTAAAACTAAGGGTGATAGTTGTGTCCTCAGATCGGGCTTTTTTGTTTATTGTTGGCATTTCTGAACTTCCTGAGCCTGATAGTGAAAGACTTTCTGGATTAAACTGGCATTCAAAGCGATAAGTATTGAAACCTTTAAATGATATAAAAACTTCATTATCATCATCACCACTTACACTTTTTCCATAATTTTTGATTTTATCGATAAAATCTTCGACACTTGCACGAAAGCCAATTGCTCCTTTTCCGGAGTTTGGTGCTGTTGCATCCATTTTTTCTACTTGCCTTTCAGAAAAATCTGCAATTTCCAAAACTGCTTTTTCAGTGTTATCAAATAACTTCTTTATCGAAAGTCTTTTTTTACTTGATGATTTAAAATACTTATCAAAAGCTTTGTCCCAATAAAGTTTATCGTTTACTTCAGTATTCTCTATTTTCTGCGATATACTAAGATTCATATTGCCCCTAATAGGAGTGCCGTGTGAATCAAACATAGTATAGGTATTTGAAACACTTGTAACTGTTCCCCTGAAAACCATTTGTGACCAGTAGAATATTACCTGCTGTGTAAATGACGAAGAAAGAAGTGACATTATTGAATCCATTTTCTTTCTTACACCATTACAATCATCAAATATCAGCTCAAATGAGAGTTCGCTCTCACCAAACGTATCTGTCTTTTTTTGGGGTGTCTTAGTATCCTTCTTAACTTTTTCATTATTTTTGTTCTTTTCAACACTATTGGATTTCGCTCCAATTTCTGAGTCTGATTCATTTTCGGTACTGCTACTTGTATTAAGCCTTATAGTCGCAGGATTGTACTGAACCTCAAACCTAAAGAAATTATCATATCCGTTTTGTTTTAAAGCAGCTTCAGACTTTAATGCTTTATCTGTTTTTTTTATAAGATACTTATGGAAAGTATTTATTTCAGTGTTTGCGTCGATAGTAGAATTTCGAGCTGTAATATCCATGAGATATATGAAAAGTATGGCCTTTTCTACAGTTCTGCCAATCATATCTTTTTACTCCTCTGTAAATGTGATATGCCTATCAGTATCCTCTACGCATTTTTTCATTTTTCATCTGCTTCTCAATCTTATTCATCACACTGTTACTTAGACTAGCCATTCTGCTTTGCACACCATTTTCGATAAGCCTCTCAATATCCCTGCTGCTAAGCTTATTGACCTGCGTATCATAGTTTTTTATCTCCGTTGTTTTTACGGTATGATTCTCTGTAGCAGCAGCTTGTTCTGTGGCCTTGTTTATTTGTCTGGATAAATACTTTTGTATGATATCAAGCTGTTCATTTATCTCTTCCCTGCTTAGAGATATGTTACTTTTGTGTACAGTTTCAACAGGTGCTATCTTTTGATTTCTTGTCTTTTCAACAACTTTTTCATTTGCTTTTTGATTAAGAAATTCTGTATATACATCAGTTTTCGGCTCTCTTTTTCCCTTATGCTCTGTTTCTTCTGTCTGAGGACTACTAAAGATCCTGATGTCCTGCATCAATTCGCCCACGTCTGCATTTCTTACGACATTATTCTGTATAAAACTTTTATCTCCTTCATCGATCTTATTAAGTATCGTTAATACATTCCGGTACTCCAAAGGAACAAGCTGCCTTATCTCCTTTAATAAGTTATTTTGCTTTTGGATATACTTTTCTCTGCTTATTTTGAGTATTTCTTCCAGCTTTTCCGGATTTTCTAGCGCAATAGCCGCATCTTTTCTTGTTCGTTCGATTTCATTTCGTCCGACTTCAATCTTTTGTTTTTCCTGTATTTTCTGAAGTTCTTTTTCGTATAAAAGACGCCTTTTCTCATTCTGCAGATTCAGTTGATTTATGCTTTCGGTGATTCGCTTAATTTCTTCATCTGTTATTACTGTTGTGTTTTCTCTTGATTCGTTTTCATCTTCATTTTCTCCGGTGGCCAGAGGTATTTGATCTGTTTCAGGCTCGAAAATTTCTGATTCTGTTATGTCTTGTTGATTTATTTTTTCGCTGAGAAGTCTTCTTTTTTCATTTAGGAGATTATAAATAGTTATATTCTCAGCAATCCTCTGAATTTCTTCATCTGTAGCTCCGGGCGATATTTCTTTTACCAGAAGTTCAAGCTCACTTTCTGAGAGCTTACTTGCCCGCTCAATTAGTTTTTCTGTCTCAAATGACTTAAAAAAATTATTCTCAACTTTACTAACAAGTTTTAAGATTGTCTGCTCTGATGCTCTGTAGAACGTATTTTCAAATCTGTAAAATGTATCGCTGTTTTCATGAAATTTATCATAGGCAGCGTGGTAAATGGTTTTTAATATATCCATTAGTACTGCGGAATTTACAATGTTTTTGACAGTGTTGCTTTCATTAATGTCGCTGATTGTCTCATCTTCGTAAGTGTTATTATTGATGAACACAAGCTCATCGGAAGCTTCCCTGGACTGTTCTCTAAGCATATTCAGAAGGATATTCCCGGATGTGTAAGTCTGATCTGAAAGCGCAAATTCTCTTGCATCAATTTCATTGCTCTGAACAGATCTATTGAAATTTGAAACAATCCTATATATGTTTCCTGTCATCAGCCGCTTCATTACGCTGTTATACAGGTAATTGTCTTTTTGCGTTTCCTGAGTGCTGTGCGATTTTTGGCTAAACTCTTTTCGTATAAGCTCAAGCTCTTTTACCTTTTCAATAAAATTGCTGCCTTTTTCAAAATACGCATTTATAAGAGCATTGGTATTTTCGGTTTCCTGAGCAATTCGGTAGAAAGCTTTCATAAACTTTCTGTCATCTTTTATTCCCAGCTTATAAAGCATATCCGTTATAAAAACTCTGTCCTGATAGGTAAGCTCTATATCTGCGGATAAAAAGATTCTGTTTAGAACGTTATTTAAGATATTAACTTTATTGATATTGACCTCATTGTGCCGGCTGTTCGTGTAAATACCGGTCATTTCACCGCCTTCCGCTACATAGATCTCAGGTGGTGTAGAAGTTATGTGCAGCAGATCCTCCTCGTCAATATGTAATGACATAAGTGAATATCCACCTATAATCCTGTAATAGAAAGCTTCAGCGTCGCGGATATATGTAGTTTTTGCTTTTATTTTCAATGGAGCCAAAAGTTTCAGCATACTTTAGTTCCTTATCAGCATTATTTTTTGAAGCTATTCTATGGATATAGAAGGAAATTCAATAACTTTCAATTCACGATAGGAAATGGTTGTAGATTCAGTTACGAGACTTGATTGCTCTGCATTTAGTTCACCATATTCCTTGCTCATAACCACGCAATCCGTAAAAATATAAATCCGAGCGGGTGTATCAATTTTTGTATCAAATAATCCATGCCTTCCGTTATTTCTAAAAAGATAAAGGATAATCGGCAATTTCAGTTCTCTTCCGACACTGAGAGGATCGATGAATCTGTCGGTTCCGATATATCTTTCCACTTGTATGGTTGGCGGCTTACTTACAGGTTTTTTCCTAAGATGAACATAATCATTTACGCCACCTTCCTGTATGTATTCATACTCAATTTCTTTCGAAAAGGCCTTAACTGATTTAAGAGCCATAAAGAAAATCTGCTCGACTTCCATTACGAAATTAAATCCGGTTATAGGATTGTTTAATATTTCATGTGCAATTTTATCTATCTGGCTATACTGCATTCCCGATACCTCTCAACTTGTTCATCCTGTAGCTTTCATATCCAAAATGTTTTTTTCGCTATTCTTTTTGGAGGGGTTAAGACTCTTGTTTATCTCCGAAATTTCTTTGCACCAGCGGCGCCTCTCTGTGTGATCGAGCGCCATGACTTCATCCTGTCCCCAGTGAAAGTAATATGAGATAAAAGACATTTCTCTGTAGAGATCGTCTTTGGGATACAGTCTTATCCCTCCTGAGTAAAATTTAGAGGTACATCAAATGTCTTTCCGCAGTCAGGGCATACACACTGCATTGTAGGAGGAACTACATCGTTAACTCTCTGGTATATATCCTGCAAGTAAGCAAGATCTGCGGTAAAAAGCTGTTCTATCGTTGTTGCCGTGACAGCTTCAAGTCCTTCCAGCTCCGTGATCACCTTACTTAAGATAACTATCGTAAGATATGAAGGATTGGCCAGAACTCGCGGGTCCCTTGTTGCCGATATCTCATCGCCCGCCGTCGCAAGCCGCATCTTTCCTTTGCAATGAAGCTGTCCCGATGAATCCATATATCCCTTTGGAAGTGTGAAATCATATACTGTTTCCATATGCTTGTCTTCTCCTTTGCAGTTTTATTTGCTTTCTGGGACGCAGGAAAAACTTCCTGCGCCATAAAAGAAAATAAAAGGTCAGTTGGGAATAATCAGTTCTTCATAAGCAATCTCAACAGATTCAATTGCTATATCGCTGTTCTTGGCATCAAGATCCGGTGCCGAATATTTAACCACAAAGGCATTTGTCAGTGTCCACTGACGAGGACCGACAGATGATTCAACCGTCTGTGTAGGTGCACCTGCGTTGATATCGATAAGTTCGATGGTTACGTTCTGGCGTGGAATCTGTCCGCGCATCTCAGATACGCAGTCCATAACCCAGGTCTTGAACGGACTGGAGATGACATAGCCCATCTTGAGTGTGATATTTCCGTGCTTTACAAGCCCCGGAAGCTTAACAGTTGCAAGCGATCCGCTATTGCCCTGTCTGAACTCAATAACATCAACAGTAGACTCAATTCCTGTAACCTCCGAAAATGCAGCTGTTCCCGCGATAGTATCTACCGTCACAAGGAAGTTCATTTTGGTTAACGGATAGGCTGAACCTTTACCGTTATCATATGCTCCAGTAGCCATATTTTATGACTCCTTTCTTATTATTCTTCACTTCCGCCTGCTTCAGATGTGTGCTGAGTTACTCTGAATATTACGAATTCAGCAGGACGCGAAGGTGCTATACCGATGTTGCAGATAAGTCTTCCGTTCATGATGTCATCTTTTGTCATGGTAGAAGGTCCGATCTCTACAAAGTAGGAATCTGTTGCATTTTCTCCAGCCAGCATTCCATTTCTCCAAAGTCCGTCAAGGAAGTTGGATATTGTAAGCTTGACTCTCTGCCAGAGAGTTGCATCATTTGGTTCGAATACAACCCAGTTGGTGTTGGCCTTGATACTCTCCTCAACGAAGATGAACAATCTTCTGACATTGACATACTTAAAGGCGGAATTGCTTGATGCCGTTCTTGCGCCCCAGATTCGTATGCCCTGTCCGGGGAAAAACCTGATGAGGTTTATGCCCTCAGGATTTAAGATATCCTGCTCATCCTTGGTATAGTTAAATGAAAGTCCCGAACACAGTACAACCTCATTAGCGGGTGCTTTGTGTACACCGCGGTCGATATCTGTTCTTGAGTAAACACCGCATACAGCTCCTGACGGAGGAATAAAATCAGGCTTATTGGAAGATCTGTCAAACGCCTGGATCCACGGATGATACATTGCGCAATAGGTTGAATCAACCATCTGTCTGTAGCCGATAAGATCCTCGGTCTTGTACATTTCCTTAGGCATATCAATTACCGCAAAGCGGTTGCGAAGAAGTTCACAGTGACCTACAAGTGCAACTACTACTTCGGGAATCGTAATACCCGGAATAGCCATCATGCTGACAATGTTATTCTCAACAAATGCCTGAAGTCCTGTGCGCTTACCGGGGCCGTTATCCTCTCCGATAAATGTTGAAGCATCGACTTTGGATACAGATCCGTCAGACCCTCCGTCAAGGAAGAATACGCCATCGGTAACATCTGTGCCCAGAATGTTTGCAACAGGATTTTCTGGAGATTCCAAAGGTGCAACCTCTACTTTGATAATGTCGCTGCTTGCAAGTTTAGAACCGATAAACCTAGGAGACTTGGTATTAACAGAAAGTTCCGTGAAGTTCTCTACATCTTCTCCGTAGCGAACCGACATATCGATTGTTACGAGATAGAGTAAAGAATGTGGAATGATATCTGTATCTACTGCCGAATCCGGAATATCATCCTCAAAAGTAACAACTCTGTCAAAGATTGTCTTAATCCTTGTATAAGTTCCGTTATACTCAACAAGATCACCTTCTCTAAAGCCCTCAAGACTTTTTGCCACAAAACCGGAATCGGTCTTTTCGATAAGCTGAAGTTTTCTCTTCTTGTTGGTGGAAACCGTAATCTGGATCTTGTTACCCCACGTTCCGGGACTGCTTGCCGATATGGTCAGCATTCCTTTTTTTGCTGTTGCTGCCAGTGCATCGCTTGGAGCAACTCTCATTACGTAGCATCTTGTTCCACCGTTATCAAAGAACTGCTCAACACTGTTTGCAAGAAATCTGTATTCTCCGTAACCGAATTCTGAGAGGAAACCGCCAAACTGCTGCTTGAAACTTCTCATGCCGGTGACAAGAAGAGGGGCTCCCTCGACCGGACCTTTTTCCGCAAGTCCGATAAAGCCTGCTGTACTTGTACCGACGCCTTCTATACTTCTGGGAGAATTATCATATTCTTCAACGTATACGCCCGGTGATAAATACTCTGCCATATACTTTTACCTCTTTTCTTAGAAATTCAGTTTGCTGTTGCCTTAACCTGTCCGGCGAAGTTTACGGAAAGTGATCCTGCATATGCACACACAGCCTTGCAATCAGATGATAAACACGGCTTACCTCCTATCAGCACTTTGGGCTTTGTAGGTATCCATGTTCCGGTCACTGCCGGCACACAGGGCTGTGGTGTCAATACTCCCAGTGCCGCGGCTGTAGCTGCAGCTACGGTAGGATTTGCAAGTGAAGTGCACATTCCAAAAGGTCCCACATTGGCAAGTCCCTGCGCATCCGGTGCAGTCCCGCAAGGTTTGCCGTCTGCCAGCACCTTGGCGTTATTTGTGACATTAAGCGGCGCCGGAGTTGTTCCCATTGAACACATGCACATTCCTGTTGCTACTACAAGTTCACTCATCCTTTACATCTTCCTTTCCCTCCAAGGTTACTATTTCTGTTGCGCCCTCCCGGAGATCTATCTCACCGTTCTCAAGATGGAAATCGATCGGTCTTATGAATTCCCGACCGCCTGCTCTGAAATACAAAAGATATTGCAGAACATCCTCATCATCTCTTACCTTTAAAATAAAATCGCCTTCAGGGCCTGCTCTTCCATAGATGATACGGAAGATTTTTTCATTGAACTCATGCGTGAATTTAAGCTGAGTCTTTAACATGACACTTGTTGCATCGTCCTGTTCCTGCACCGTAAAGACCTCGTAGCGCATCCGGTCATTTGAAAGCATGGCATATGCCATGGGATCCAGTGCGACTCCGCCTGCCAAAGTCATTGGCAAAAGGTTCATCATGGGGATGTCCTTTCTTGTTGTCACGCTTTGAAATGCGGCTATCGGATGACTTAGATTTATCGCCTCAATAAATTCAAGTTTCGGAAGATTACCGTTTATTTTGATCACCGATCCTCCTATTATGTTTTTCTCTGACGGCATCAGGAAAACATCTATAAGAGGAAGCCTGTGATCCAGCGTATCGTACCTGATATCAAGTTCCGCATCATCAAATCCATAAGCACATATCCGCATAAGAAAGTCTTCTTTGCCCATGTTTATGAATATATATGTGCCGGTGCCTTCTCTCATCGGGTAGACATGAACTCCGTTAAAGTAAAACCTGATATCTGTCTCTGTCAGTTCCATCCCTGTTGTTGTATCAACAAGTCGAACAGCCAGCGTCAACTTCGCTGAGATCACGGTAGTCACCAAATTTAACCTCCTTCTTCTCCCGGTATTTCAATCTTGAAGCTTGCATCCGTAACGCGGTGTGTCTTAATAACTTTGCCACTGGACAGATAAACGGGTGATGCCTTGTAAAAAAGGCAGATCTGATATGGTTTATTTACCATCCGCCAAACCCGTTCTTTTTCCTCCAGACCTATCTTCGCCTGAGACAGTGCAATCGGAGGTTCCTGTACTTCGAGCCAGTGCTGCAGATCATTGGGACTCACAGAGCTGTGATCATTTAGTATCTGCGCAATTTTCCCTATGATCTTATGCATATCCGGATCTTTCAGCCCCATCTGAGCAGATCCGTTTATAAAGACCATATAATAAAGATCATATGGCCGTGGCGGCTTTGAAAGCTGCGCCTTGCCTCTTTGAATATTCCTCGGTTGCGATACTTCCGTATTCTCCGCTATGTCATATAGGTAAAGCCCAACGAGATAATCGACGTTTTGTGCTGCCGGAGATGATAACTCAATATTGTTTGGAGAAGGAATCGGCTCGGGACACAGGTTTTTTCGCAGAGTCTCAAGAATGAACTTACTTACATCTGCAATTATGGGATAATCTGCCATTTGCCCTATCCTTTCTCATTGTTTAAAAAGCTCCTCTAGTGCTTTTACATATTCTGCAACTGTATTTTGCATCGTCCCCGTCAGACATACTGCGTAATCTGTTTTATTAATGTACTCAGCCTGACAAGTGAAAAGATCATTCGAGTCATCTTCAGAAATATAAACATAATTCTGGAAAACAGCTTTGGTTCCAATTAATTTTGGTTCGTTTTCGGTGTCAGGTATTTGCACCTTATCGCTTCCGCGCGTGAAAATATAAACGTTCATTCCACTTGTCATGGTTGCGATCATCTTATTGTCATCATAGAAATATCTGTATTCGGAAATATCCGCTATTGTCGTAAGCGAGACATATTCTATGCTTTTGTTTTGCTTGTACTGTATATAAATATACTTATTGTTTTTACTGACCAGCTTATTTGTTATGACCGTTACAAGCTGATCTGCCTGTGTTATACCATTTTGGGAAAGCCTCGACATGGTTGCGCCCGCTATTGCCAGTTCCCTGTCATCCATATCATCAAGCCTTTTTCCAAAAAGAGATTCCAAATCAGCAAGAAGTCCACTTGCATCCTTATTTCCGTTACCGGAGCCTCCACCTGCGCCGCTATCCGAATCTTGCCCCTGATCTCCCGAATCGCTTTGCTTACTGAGATCGTCCTTTGCATCCTGAATACTTGCAAGGCCTTCATCTGATGCGCCACTTTCTTCTGCTTTTTCAAGGAGGGCATCAAGAGCATCTTCCGCTCCCATATTCGCAAGAGTCTGTGCAACACCTGACAGATCTGCATTTGAATCATCTGCAAGCTTTCCGACTGCTTTATCAACGAGTTCTTCCGCCAGACTATCTACCTCGCCGCCCTCATCGGCTATATCTTTGTCTACGGCAGCTATCTTGGCATCATATGCTTTAGCGCCTGATAGATCGTTATTATCAAGACACTGATCCCTCTTCTTTTGAAGTTCTTCCTTCTTTTCCTGAAGTCCGGTAAGCTTACTCTTAAGGCTTTCATCTGAATCGATGATTTTCTGAGCTTCCTCTTTAAGCCACACAATATGGGCATTTACCGAAGCTGAAGAATAAGTTCTGTATTCATCATCCGGTATCTTTTCAAGTAATTCTTCTGTGGCACTTATTCTCTCATTGACATATTGAAGTACATTCGGAGGTTCACCTCTTTGCCTCATGGCTTCTATCAGGTACTGGAACTGACTTCTTGATTCTTCCTCCTTTGTTTTTTGTTCTTCCAGATTGCTCTTTCTTGCTCCTTCAGAAGTAAAAGTTGCATATTCGGGATTTACTCCCGCTGTCGCTTTTGCTGTATACCTGCTTGTTCCTTCGGATAACAGGATATTTTCAAGAAATTCCAGTTCGCCTTCTTTGTCACTGATTATGTTGTCCCTAATATTGGTAGCATGTTTTAAATTTGTAATGGGACCGCCCAAACTTGAAGCCGATGCACTTTCAATAACCTGCATGTCATAGTCATAGATCACATGCTCCAAGAGATCATCCGAGTCTACGAGCGCTTTTGACAAGTGCTTACTGTAGCTTTCGCTGCAGTTCGACATCGCAGTTCCTATAGCATTCAAAAGATCCTGATCTGCATTAAAAGGTCTTTCTTTCTCTTCTTCGTCGTCCTCGTCTTCATCTTCATCCGAATCTTCCTCGTCTTCTTCATCATCCTCATCATCTGACTCTTCCTCTTCAAGGACCTTCCACCATTCGTTTCCCTGTGAGTCTCCTTTCAGATATGAAAGCCAGGTTGTATAAAGGTTATCCATCGGTTCCTCTGCCAGGAAATCATGTTTAACAGAATCCTGCATTATCCTGATATTCTGATTGTCAGATGCTGTAATATCATCACTGTCTGTGTCTTTAAAGTTTCCGGAAACCGTATATTGATTTCCGTTGCAAAATTCATAGAGTGCATTTAACAGATTCTCATCTAATTCAGAGAGTTTTTCCATTACTATGGCTCTTCTGGTAGCATCGACCTTACTCATGAGATTGTAGACCAGCTTGGCCTCTTCTTCCTGTCCTGCTGACTTAAGTGCCATATAGTTGCTGTTTAGATTCTGTAACTGCTTATCCAGTTTATTTGTCTGTGCATCTCTAAGATCCAGAGAAAAGAAAGTAGAGAGCATCTGATAAATATAAACATCACTTCGAAGAGTTCCGTTATCACGCGAATTCTTGTTTTTTAAATAATCTTCCTGTGACACCTCATTTGCTGAAGCGGAGTATGTATATTGAGTTTTTATCGGATCAAGTTCAGTCAGTGTCGAAAGGTCATACGGATCCGGCAGATCAAAAGGATTAATTGCAGCCATAGTCTTTGCATCCTTCAAAACACCGTCAGAGCCCGCATAGTAGGTGACATACAAGGGATTGATGGTCTCGATTGACTCGGGAGTCCCCTCAACAGAAATACCTCTTATTCCGTTGACTATATTTCCTGTTTCAAACCATTTCCCGTCTGCCAGTTCCGATCTGTAATAGATTTTGTCCTGACCTGAATCGCTACCCGATGCAGCTGCTTTCTCATAGAGTTCATCTGTAAGCGCGTCCTTGTGAATAATGTAAGTTCCGATAAAAAGAACCGAATTCTCAACATTTACCTTTGCCGCAAAATTCTTGTAGGTAATTGCCTTGTCCGGATCAAATACTGCCGTTATCCGGATTGGCTTAATAAATGCTGCCGATATAAGCACGATAATAATTACCATTGCAACTATTCTGAACATGAACTTATTCGGAAGCTTTGATCTCATCAATTCTCATCCTCTTTTAGAATCAGGCTGTTTACCGTATCGAATCTGGCTTTGTACAACATCTCACCGCTTTCGTCATAAAACTCAAGCTTAAGTTCTCCAAGTGATGAACTGATTGCTTTAATATGCTTAAATACTTTGTCTATCTCTGTTTCTCCCGAGTTTCCTATAACCATTCCGTCCTCGGTTAATACCTTGTATTTCTTAATATCGGGATCATCCATTTTAAATGAAACTTCCATAATACCTGTATCATTTACGGTAAGTTCATAGATTCCGATCCTGTCAGGCTCAATCTTCTTAATGTCATATCCCGTTGTGATCGTAAGAGGTCCCGATTCGACAGATGGATCAATCACGCAATCATCAACGAATTCGTCCCCGTTATATAGCCTTATCTTTGCTTCACTCACACTGTCTTTGGTAAGAGCAAGGTGCCTTAGCTTTTTCTCCTTGGGATTTCTGTTTCCCACCATGATCCCGTCAACCCAAAGCTCATAATCCGTAACATCAACTCCGATATCGTCCGGTACATACACGGACAATTCAAATTCCATATTTTGAATAATAGATACCAGAGTATAGTAGGCACCTTCTTGTGTGTTCTTTACAGGAAAGCTCTCTCCGACAACTGCTGTCTGCAAATCCGCATCGGTTCCCGAAAGAAGTGAGCTTATCCCTCCGCAGGTAAGTCTGTCAAAGCCGTAAAGCGTTGTGGTATACAGTTTCATTGCATCAAGCATGTCATTTTGAAGCTCTTCATAACTGTCCATCTGCGAATCATATTCTTCAAAAGTAAGCTCGCCTGTCCTGTTAAGAAGCAGCGCTTTATTCAGCTCTTTTCCCGCCTTATCGACGTCAGTCAAAAACTGCTTATATGAATTACGGACCGAAATATAGTTGTTGAAGGTATCCGTTACACTCTGTATGAGTGTTTCCCTTGCCGCAGTCTTTTCGGTACATGCCGCAACATAGTCCAGAGCATTTGTTTCAAGTGCATTCGGATCGTCCTCAATATATCTGGTTCCGTCCATATCTCCCTTAAACCAGAGTTTCGGAAATTTGAAAAAAAGAATTTTCTTCTTTCCAACCCAGTAGCTGTCTATCTTTGTGATAAATTCCTTATAGGCTCCTTTAAAAGCTCTTTTGTTGATTTCCGTGCCATTAAGGGCTGAATTTATATAGGATCTTATAATGTTGTAATCAGAGCCGTACTTATTTCTTACAAGGCCTGAATTTATCGTTAATTCCGCTCTGGCCGTCGTCTCATTTATGCAAGCTTCGTAATATGTTTCATCCCGGTCCAAAGTGTAATTAATTAGAGCATCCAGCATCGACCTGTCTATGGTCGCCTCAACAAAAGGTGTTTCAAATTTATAGCCTGTTGTAACATCCATTCCGATCATCTTGGATAGCTTTTTAAGATCAGCTTCAAGAGTTCTTCTGTCTGCAGCTATTTTTTTATTTAATGAATCCTTCTTTTTGTAGAGCTTATCAATATCAGCTTTGTTGGCTTCTCCGAGTCGAAGTTTTGCTTCATTTCTGACAAGCCCTTCGCTGACGGCGATTTCTCTTTTGCTGTTAAAATCTATATTTTTCTTAAGTACCACAATTTCGCAGTACAGAGTGTTGACTTTCTCATCTATCGCAAAGACCTGGTCCTGCATCTTGTGCTGTGCTGCTTTTATCTCATAGGAAAGAGCTATCGGTTTGTATTGAAACTCGGAAGCCTCTGCAAAGTTCGGTGTAGTCGGAAACTTAAAGTTTAAAAGAGGCGACCATCTGAATGTTTTCATGTTCTTTTCTTTTATACCGATTGCTTTAACCGCGCTGTCATATGCCGACTGCTTGGCAATGACCTTATCTTCGGCATTTTCATATTCTGTTGAGTTTTGAAGCGCAAGCAATCTTGCAGTCTTCATGGTTAGCTTCTTTTCGGCAGCCTGTACTTTGATCGTGGTTCCGCCCGGAGAACTGCCGATTACAAATAACCATGCAAGCATAGCGGCTAAAGCCCTTTTTGCCTTATTATGTTTTCTCTTTTCTTCAAGCACTTTCATCCTCTGTACCTGATATGTAGTAGAAACTAAACACATTGTCGTCCGAGCCCGAAACAAAGGAATAGATCACGTCACCGCGTTTAAAAGAAGTGATGTAAACAACGTATTCCCTGTCATAACCGGTTACCTCCGCAACATCGGAAAAAGTATATTTAAGATCCATTTTTATGTTTCCGTTAAGAGCTTTTTTCTTGCTGTTAACGATATTTATGGCAACCGCCTCAGGAAGGATCACATTGGAATTTCCTTTATATACAGGATCCCCAAAAGCTTTTGTAAGCTCGGTTATTGTCGTCATCTGTTTTCCCGCGTTCATGAAGTAATTTTCAAGAACATACACGCAGTCAACTATTTCTTCATCGTCAAGTGCTTCCTCATCGATTCCTGCGTGATAAAGAGCACCTATCGAATCCATCACCGCCACCGACTCGGTCCCTGTGGTAAAAAGCTTCCTCCGGCCTTTGTAGCATTCATTCACTTCAGAAATACTTTTACCAAGAAGCTCGCTGTAAACTATCTCATCATTGGCAAACGAGCCCTCAAACATCGCATTTTCACCTGAGTCAAACAATATTCCCTTTCCATATTTGAGGCCCTTCGAGAACCCTCCTTCATAGATCCTGCTACCGTCTTCTCTGTAAAGAGTTCCCTCTCCGTCAAACAGGTTGTCATGGAAATTTCCGTAATACTTGATATTTCCGCTGTTATAATTAAAAGTCCCTTTTCCCTCAAACTTGTTCTGTTCAAAGGAACCTGTATAAACCACATTGCCTTCTTTGTTATAAAGTGTTCCGACTCCTTCTACATAGCCGCCCTCGACATTCCCGTCATAAGCAAGATATCCGCCTTCTCCTGTAATCTTCACATGGCCTTTGGCAGTTCGAAGTTTTAACGAATCGAACTTGTAAGTCTTAACGCCCTCCTCGGTAAACTTTTTAAATAGCATGGTCTCAGATGATAAATAGCAGATACTGACAACACCCACTACTAACACAGCCGAATTTAAAAGTCGCTTCGAGATCATCCAGTTCCCGATTGTCATGTAATCATCACTATTTCTGGGCTTGACGCCAAGTAAGCCTGAAAAGAATTCGCGGATCTTAATAACGATCTTGTTACGTATAAATTCCGGATTTGTCCAAAGCTTTAATTTGGTAACAATACCCGTCAACTTCGATCTGATGGTCTGCATTAAGATGTCAAAAAAATCCGTACCACCCATTACCGCATTCCTTTCTCCTTACAGATGAAAGTATTTGTATTCGTTGCCTTCACCGGCTCCTTCGCTCAGATATTTCTCGCTCTCAAACACATACCATCTGACCAGTTTATCTGAAGGTGTTTCTCTAAGTATTTCCGAAAACATATTTCTTGCCAGATAGAAATCCTTATCAAGATATAGCTTTAATGCCTTATTAAACCTGTCCAAAGTTGCCAGTTTTTCTGTTCTTTGTTTTTCATCATCCGCATCCAGGACTTCATAGAGCGCGATCTCATTGTTGTTTCCAACAAGTCCTCCATAACCTATGAAACGAAGATTTCCGTCATACTTATCTCTTTCCTGAACCCAGCCCGAAACAACAAGTCCAAGATCCATGGCATCAATAAATGAGACGATATTTGAAAGTTGCTCCTTGTCGTTATAGTAGTCATAGGACAGGTAAAAAGAAGATTCTTTGTCATTTCCAACTATGCAGAAAGTAAATGTTGTTCTGTACAAAAACATCGTTGTAAGCGACTGCTCTTTAGCTGCGGCATGACTTGTATAAATTTCAACCAAAGACTTGATGATATCGGTCTGGCTGTCGGAAATAACCATCTGAAGATTTGAAATATCAACATCTTTACCGATGAGCATTGCCTTATTTTTGTCGGCGTACTCGCCTATGGCGCTTATGACCGAATCGAGCTTTTTTTGCCTGTTTTTGTACTCAGCATTTATCCTGATAAAGCCTATTGTTCCATCAAAGGTTCTTTTGTCTCCGTTATGAACTTCAACAATAGAATCCTTGCCCATGATCAGTTCAATGTTTTTGGGCGCAAATCTGTAATAGGCTTCCATTGCCCTTAATTTTGAATACTGCAGGTTGTCAAATTTCTTATGAATCTCTGACACCGCATCCCACATGTCTTTTACATCACTTCCAAGTGTTGCCGGTCTCTCCTTCATATCATTTCCGAGAGCGGTATCACTTAGAACCTGCTCCAAAGCTGCAAAATCTCTCATGTGAAGGAACCAGACCAAAATAACCATTATGCTGGCCACTGCAAAGACCGCCAAAAACAATATGTATACTCCCAAATTATCAGCGATAACAGATTTATCATTGGAGTTCGTTCCTATAATCCCGACAAGAGCATAATCAGGTGCCGGCTCTTTATTCGCTACCGCCACGGCTCTGTAGGTCTGTCCTTCCATCGCAAAATCACATACCGCAAAGCTCCGTCCCCTGAACAGCTCACCTGAAAGTCTTTGAAGTTCACTTCCGTAAATGCTGCTCACCACAGTCTGATTTCTACCTGTGACGCCTGCGCAGACCAGATTATCCTTAAGTCTTACAAGCATCACATCGTAAAAGATCTTATTATTTCCTTTTCTTTTTACAAAAGCGGTCAGTGCATTTCTTATATCCTGATACTTTTTCGTGTCATAAAAAGATATATCCGCATAGTCCGCATTTTCACTAAGCCCTGCTTCATCCGCCAGTGCCTGCAGTGAAACTATTGCAAATCTAGAGTGTTCCAGTTCTCTTGAACTCTGATAAAACTTTGCAACTGTTAGCGTTGCGACACCCGCGATAACGAACAGTACAGCCTCAGCTATGCAAAGATAATAAAAAGATCTGTTCCTGTTCCCAAACATTCTTATCACCGGAACCAAAATAATAAACCAGATAACAAGTGCTGCTACGTACCATATCAAATAGCCAAGATAGATACTTAGATTCTGCCTGAAACTCAGCTTCATATCCGAAACTGCACGAATTACTGAAGGTTTTCTTTCAAACACACCGACTGGCTTACTGTTATCCGGTCGTGTATATAGCTGCCCATTGGCATACAGTGCATCTGCAAAAAAACGATTCTCATCTGCCTTTTTTGAACTGATGACTTCTGTTTTTACATCACCATCCAAATTATCCGCGGCTTCAGAAGATTCCATGAGGCAGTACGGATCAACGAGGATAACCTTTGCAACAGCGCCGTCTTCTGACAGTAAGGTTAGAAACAATCCTTTTTTCTCCGCAGATAATCCTGATATAAAATAGCCTTCATCTATCTCAAAATGAGATGTCTGTGAAATGATCCGAAACTTATCATCAAACCGCATGATCCTGTATCCGGGTACACTTTCTTCCTTGTCCGTCTGTTCATCCTTTTTAGTGAACGGAGACTTCTCGACAACAAATATATTTCCTTTTAAAGCTGATACAGCAATAAACCTTTTGTCAGGTGCATTTGATGAACAGTAAAGGTCAGTAACTTCTGCATTACTTTTGACTCCAAATATATAATTCTTTCCGTTTTGATTATGAATAAAAAAGACTCTGCTCCCATCCACAGCGCATTGTCTGTAGGAGTTGTAATCAACGTGTATGACAACAGATTGCATCAAAGCAGAAAATATGAAAATAGAAACAGCAAAGCTTATAAAATATAGAGCAAGTATTATTCTTGTTCTGACAAAATGTTTTTTCATTTATCTGCCTTCCTACCGCGTCAAGGTTTCTGTTCCGATTTTCTTAAATGTGTTGAAAAAAAGTCTGAGCCAGGAATTTCCTCCGAGTAAAACTCTCGAAGCAACAGTACTGAGAGCAAGTATTGCCAGAATTAAGCTGATCCAAAACAGGATGCCGATTATTCTTTCCGAGTTATTTTTTATCCAGAGCTTAACCGGTAAAAACGGCGATATTTTCTTTTTTGAAACAGCTGCAATAGTTATATCCCTGTACAACTCAGTGAACTTACCGTAACTTCCGTTTGCTGTTTTTTTCTGAAGAAGATAATAGCTAGTAGCCTTCTGACCGGCCTTTGGTTTTAGCAGTTCCAAAAGTATATCCGCACATTCACGTGTACATTCACTCTCACTTACGGTCAGATCAAGGTTCTTGAAATCAAGTTCATATCCGAAAAATACCGATCTGTCTGCTGTAAGCTGCAACATATCATTCTTCAGAAGCATATAAAGAATCGGATAAGGAAGATTCGACGTTATGCATGCCAAAATGATGTTTATACAGACATCCTCGCACTGCGAAAGGGTCATACTCTCCCCATCATAAAATCTGCTTAGTGGTCTTTCTCTGTGATAAGGAAATACATATACATGTTTTTCACCGTAAGAAAAATCATCTATAAGAACTTCTGCTCCATTCCTGCCTGAAAGAGCGAAAAGAGAAAGCAGGTCCCTCACCACATCATGCTTATTGACTACTATTACCGTGTATATAATTCCACCGGGAGACAATAAATCTCTGCATATATAGCAATCATTGACTTCTCCCACGAATTTGGTCGCAACCACTTGAAGCTGCATTTTACCGGATTCATAGATCATCTGTTTCCTCTGATGTTCCTTTCTTTACGATTGCATAAGCGTAAGTGCAGACCATAGGCATATCCGAGCAATAAATTCTAATCTCATAAACGCCTTCCTTGGCAGGAGCTGTATATACACCGTCCTCACTGATTTCGCCGGTTCCCGGAGCTGTGAGTTCATAGGAAATGCTGCAAGAATCCATGTTATTAAACTGAACGCCGAAGTAGTAGTTTTCTCTGGGCTTCATGACTACGGTAGGAGTCTTGGCAGAAATACTCTTTCCGTAGTAATCCGATGCATCAAGTTCTTCACCTGTAGGAAACTTGATTGCTACCCATCTGTATGTGAGCACCAGATATTCCACATCTTTTAAAAGCTTTGCGGCAACGACAAAACTGCCTTTGTCATTAAGGACTCTTACTGCAGTTTCTGCATCAACCAGATGCTGCGACTGCCTTGAGAAAAGTTCCGGATTGCCGTAAACTGTACTCTTTGCACTGGCACCGAGCGTCTGATCCTGAGAAATATATTCATATCCTATTGAGACATATACATTCCCTGAACCAAGACCGTGAGTTATTTCTCCCGAGTATCTGATATCGCCGAGCCTTGCATCTTTTCCGAGAGGAATTTCCAAAACTCCCGTAGCAATATTTTTCTGCTCGCCCGGGGCATATGATATCGGTTGCCCGATTTCAGGTCTTTCGATAACCATGTTTGTTTCTTTGTTTATATCAGGTTCCTTCACGAAGAATTCCATATACCTGTCGGTAATTCCATCTTGAGAAGGAAGCGTTATGTACGGATTTTCCTTACTTTCTCTGATGCTTTCTATAATGTAGGCGCTGTCTGTTTTCATTAAATCTATCTCAGCAAGCTTTATGGAAGTTGCTGTAACAGACTGCCGCATTTCCAGCGATATCTTTCCTATTTCTCTTTTGATAAGAGACAACGGGTAGTCATCGGAAAGTTTAACCTTCATGTCGAAGCTGTTTTCGACATGTATCGCAACATCGTCCTCAAAAGCTGCGGCAGATCCGCTTCTTAATATCACATTGGCTTCCGTCCCGCCGTGATCCTGTACTGACATCCACAGATTCTTTGTGTAAATTCCGCCCTCGGGAAGATCTATGTCATCGACATTTATTTCTATCTGCTGCGTTCCCTTAGGTGATGAAAAATTAGGGATGTCCAAAACACCTTTATATGTGAGCTTTTTCTCAGCGTCCGTAAGCTTACATATCTCAATCCTTGCCATTACATTCCTGCCTTTGCAGGCAACTGTCGGCATAACAAGATACCCTTCAAAATCCGGACCTTCGAACAGTTTTTCTTTCTGCAAAAAATCTGTCTCAAGCTCAAAACATTCATCATATTCATCTTTATCGATAATGAATATCTCGTACCCTTCGCTTATGCGATTGTATTCATATTCCTGATCGCTTTCTTTATGACCGACGGCATATACGGAGTGAATATCCTTTTCTTCATACCTTGCACAAAGGCAAGCCGTCATGCTGTGGAGTTTGTCGAATCCTTCAATCGTAGAAAGCTTTTTTACAACAGACTTGTCTATGATGATTTCTCGTCCGCTTCCGTCAATCGCTACGCCGCTTTCAATCAGGACTGAAAGGCCGTCAAGACTAATAACACCACAACCGCACACAATTCCCGTTCCATAAAGCAGGCTGTTCATGAACCGCATCTTATTGATGTGATATCCCTGTTCTGCTTTGAAGTCTGCTGTAGTCAGCATTTTTCCGGGATAGTACCTATTCTTCTCGAAAGGATAGATTTGATTACCAGCCATTTTTACCCCCTGCTCATAATTGTTATTGCGTATACCTCAAAACGTAATTGTATTATATTTAATAAAAAACTCCCTTTGTGTGACATACAGTCACGCATTATAAAGTTTCTATAAAATCAATAATGGCAATATAAAATGATTTTTTTATAGTAAAATAAATATACGACTGTCAGTTTTGCTTATCTTTTTGGGGGAAAAGGGGGAATAAGTGGAATATGAACAAGAGATTTTCTGTTATTTTGAGAGAAATTAGAATTACAAGAAATCTATCTCAGAGTAAGCTCGCAGAGCTTTTGGATGTCGACCGTTCAGCTGTTGCACACTGGGAAAGCGGCGACAGAATCCCGAGTACAAAGCAGCTTCTTAAGCTTTCTACGGTACTGGATATGGATCTTGCAATGCTCTTTCCAACATCTGCTTCCGATACTGACAAAGCAGAACTGGTCATGATCGTGGACGATGAAGTCACCGCTCTAATGGGTGCCAAAAAGGTTGTTTCCGACGCACTGCCAAATGCAGATGTCGTGGCAATAAAACGTCCTTCCGACGCTGTTGAATTTGCATCCGCGAACAAGATCACTCTGGTACTTCTTGACATTGAAATGGGAAAGTCAAACGGATTATTCCTGTCCAAGAAAATACATGATGCCAACCCTTCAGCAAATATCATATATTTGACAGCCTATCCCGAATATGCCCTTGATGCCTGGTCAACCTGCGCTAAGGGATTTCTTGTCAAACCGCTAAAAAAAGAAACTTTGCTAAAGAAGATCAGCATGATCCGCGAATCAGTCATCTAGTACATCACTCGCAAAATATTTAGTCCTGTTATTATGCCGGTAATGTACCGATAAATTTCCTTGAAAAAATGCGCGACTTGAAAGATTATACTAACTTTGCCCCGGAAATTTCGGGAATGACCATAGCTTTTTTGATAATTATCTTTATCTTCCGTATGCGATATAGGCATAAGATCACAGATCTGGAATACAAGATCAAATCTCTGCAGATACGCCCTCACTTTATCTATAATATTCTTTCCAACATCTATTATTTGTGTGAACTTGACCCGGTAAAGGCTCAGAAGCTGATTGATGACTTCACTTTATATCTTAAAAAAAATTTCAGTGCTGTGTCCAAGCAGGGGCTCATCCCGTTTGAAGAAGAGCTTCAGCATACAAAAGCATACTTGGCCGTAGTCAAAGCAAGATACGAAGATCTTATTTTTGTCAGCTACGACACTCCTCTATTAAACTTCAGACTTCCTCCGCTTACTCTCGAGCCGCTTGTAGAAAATGCCGTCAAACACGCTCTCGATCCGGATTCCGATCCTCTGTATATCATCATTCGGACCAGGCTTGAGAACAACTGTAATGTCATCATCGTTGAGAATACGGGAGTTGATTATCCCTTGGAAAATGATTCAAAATTCAGATTTTTACTTAAAAAAGATAATGAACCGCATATAGGCCTAAACAACGTAAAAAGCCGCCTTGCAGTTTCCTGCGGCGGCTCATTAACGTTATCTAAAAGACCAAATGGCGGTACTATAGCTACAATTCGCATACATATAAGCAAATCCGGCTTTAAATGAAATCAATGCCAGAACACTTCAAGAGTCGGCCCTTGTGTAGGAATCGTAAGCGCTGTATCACCCTTAACTTCTTTAAATTCTATATTGTTTTGTATATTACGCGCAAATACAGGAGTTCCTTCGTTGTTCATAAAAGCTTTTACATATTCTTCAATAGAATTTATCTTATGATCGAAGCTCATTCCGCCCATATCGGGTTGTCCCGGATTATGGATATCGGAACCTGCAGACATTCTGAATTTCTTTTCAACAGCATATTCGTATCCGAGTGAATTCTGATAATCGGGATTGCAGGCGTTGTATACCTCTACTCCGTCGCATACTGCGGGCGTTAAGTTTATCTCGCTCAGATACCCTCTTTCTCTGTACGGATGAGCCTGAACCATAATTCCGCCGTAATTATGTACGGATTCGCAGACTTCATATCTGTCTTTTTCCAGAATATCAGGATTATCAAGGAGCCAGTTCTCATCTACTCCGTAAAGAAGAAATTCATCGCCCTTGAAATTGTATTCAATACCGAACATTACAGTGAGGTCAGATCCGGTTTTCTGTGCTTCTTCCAATGCATGCTTGTAACCGCTGCAATACATCTCTACCCTTTTCTCCCAGGGCAGATCCTTGGGAACACAGCTGTTTCCGTTGAAAAAATGATCTGTGATTATTATTCCGCTGTAACCAAGATCAGACATATATTTAATAAACTCGCGGCCCTCTGTTCCCGAACAGGCGCTCGCTTCCTTGGTGTGCATATGAGTTTCATAAATGTACTTCATAATGTCTTTAAATCTTGTGTGCCGGACGGCACACTAATCCTCCTGCTAAATAATTTATCTTTATTGCAATAAATATGCTATCAATAATTTTAATGTGTTCTCCGCGCCGTCTTTATGACTTCTCTCATATCCGTGAGACGCATAAACACCTGCACCTATAAGCCCGTGCCTGAGATCGTTTCCGGCACGAAGTGATGCTTCGGCGTCGCTTCCGTACATAGGATAAACATCAACAGCATAATCTATTTCATTGTCCATAGCTGTTTTTATCAGCGTTTTTACAATATTGTAATTGTAAGGGCCGTTACTGTCCTTTGCACATATGGAAACCTGACGTTCCGTGCAGTTTAAATCTTCACCGACACACCCCATGTCTACTGACATAACCTCAGTGCATCCTTTGGGAACATTACCGCATCCGCCGTGTCCTACTTCTTCATATACCGTGATATGCGCATATATGGCTCTTTCAGGGATTATATTATTATCTTTAATATATTTTGCAAAAGCCAAAATAATACCCACACTGAGCTTATCATCAAGAAATCTTGACTTGATATATCCGCTTTTTGTAACTCTGAAATTGGGATCGAAGCAGACAATATCGCCTACAGAGATTCCGAGCTTTTTGACATCGTCAACGCTATGAACGTCCTCGTCGAGAACAACTTCACAGCTGCTCCATTCTCTTTTGTTCTCATCATATTTTTTGTTTACATGAATAGAAGCATCATTTAGCTGGAATGTCCCTTCGTATTCACCGTCAAATTTGGTGATGACCTTTACATTCTCTGTCTCGGCATTATTGGGATTCATTCCGCCAAGGTTTGTAAGTTCCAATCTGCCGTTAGACTTGATCTTTGAAACCATTCCGCCGAGAGTGTCGACATGAGCTTCAAGAAGGAGCCCGTTATCCTTATCTTTACCGCCAAACTCGACAATTACTCCGCCTTTGTTTGCATAATATGCTTTAAAGCCCAGATCTTCGAATTCCTTTTTTACAAATGCCGCAGCATTCTCGGTATAACCTGTAGGAGAATCAATTTTTACGATTTCCTCTGTTTTACTGATAAGATAATCTACATATTCCTTTTCTAATTTCATCTTCATAATTTTTACGCTCCTTAAAAAATAATTCTACTCTTGAAAAATGCAATATTCCAGCATAAAAGAATAAAATCTTTATGTAATATTTGGGAATGACCGTCATAAAGACGGCAAAAAGCCTGTACCTTACGATACAGGCCAAACATCTGATAAAATTTATTAAATTAAAGAACTGACCGCATTATCCATAGCGGATTTAACTTTTGTATTCATTTCATCCGTTAGCTGCACATGAAGCATATTTATGACTCTGTTATCTATTGAATAGCCAAGTCTTGAAGCATGTTCACTCAGATCGTCAGAATGTGCGTGTTCATAGTTTGAACGAAGATTTGCGCTGAGAAGCTTCATTGAGGTCATTGATTCATATACTTCGGCAAAATCCGCGCCGAATTTCTTTTTATCTTCTTCACTTAATGATGAAATCGCAGTCTGATTGAGATATTTATTTGTAATACTGTCTACCGATGCCAAAAAATTGAAATCCATAAACGACTCCTTGAAATTATTTATATACTATATCGGTAGATTCGTTTTTTAGTTAAGGCTTTTTACAAAAATTTCAAAATTTGCCACTACAGATTCACTAGACTCGACAAAACCTCGATAAGTGCTCTACACAAAATGAGCAAGATAAACCGAAATCTATCTTGCTCCAAAATGCTGTAATTTACTTGTTTTGAGCCGATTCATAATCTTCAACATACTGAATTATGAGCTTTACCGTTCCCTCGATGCCAAGAATACTTGAATTGATGCAAAGGTCGTAGCTGTCAGCTCTTCCCCATTTCTTGGAAGAATAGTAGTTATAATAACTCTGACGCTGCTTATCCTTCTTTATCATCATTTCTCTGGCTTTTTCATTTGATGTGATATCAGAGAAACGCTCTCTGATCCTTTTGATCTTGCATTCTTCATCGCCGTAGATAAAGAGATTAAGAACATTTGGAAGGTCGCTCAGCGCATAATCTGCACATCTTCCTACAATAACACAGGGCTCCTCTTTTGCAATCTTTTTAATAGTATCAAACTGCGCAAGAAAAACCTTATGACTGATCGGCATATCTACAAAACTTGAGGAATTATATCCAAAAGAATATGTATCCATTACAAGATTATACAAAAAAGAATTTGTAGGCCTCTCATCATGATTCTGTATCATTTCCTCACAGAATCCGCTCTCTTTTGCAGCTCTAGATAAAAGCTCTTTGTCATAGCATTTTATTCCAAAATGTTCGGCAACCATCTCTCCAATTTCTCTTCCGCCGGATCCGAATTGCCTACCGATAGTAATTATTGTATTCATACTACTCACCCCTTTTTCATGAACAATTCCTTCTCTTACTTATATCTTACCTTATTTGAGAACATCAAGCAAATGCTGAAAGTAAGCAGGTAAAGGCGCGTCGGTCTCAATATAATCACCGCTTACGGGATGAACAAAACTAAGCGTCTTGGCGTGCAAACATTGACCGCTTGTCTTAAACTTACTCTTTCTTCCCGGAGCATACACCTCATCTCCAAGAAGAGGATGCCCAATATGAGCCATATGTACCCTAATCTGGTGCGTTCTTCCTGTTTTGAGCTTACATTCTATATATGTCAGATTATCCTGCTCAAATCGCTTTAAAACGCGATAATGAGTAAATGCCTCTTTTCCGCCTTTGGTAACGACAGCCATCTTCTTTCTGTCAGAAGGGCTTCTGCCTATAGGAGCATCTACATCGCCTTCATCTTCCTTGATAATACCGTAGCAGATGGCATGATAGATTCGGTCAATCGAATGCTCTTTTAACTGAGCAGCAATCTCTCTGTGCGCCGTATCGTTCTTGCATATGATAACCGATCCTGTTGTGTCCTTATCTATGCGATGAACGATCCCCGGTCTTAGAACTCCGTTAATCCCCGATAAATTCTTGCAATGAAACATAACCGCATTTACAAGCGTATCTTTATAATGCCCGGGCGCCGGATGAACAACCATATCCTTCGGCTTATTTACAACCAGAACATCTCTGTCTTCATAGATGATATCAAGCGGTATATCCTGCGGAAGGATCTCCGGAACCTCAAGCGGCGGAATCTCCATCTTGATAACATCATTCTCCGAAACGACATAGCTTGCCTTCACGTTTTTATCATTGCAAAAGACTTTTTTGTCATCTATAAGTTTTTTTATGTATGAACGCGAAAAAGAATCGATAAGTTCACTAATAAGCTTATCGATTCTATAACCTTCATATTCGTCAGTAACTACACATTCAAAAAGATTTTCATCCATTATCTGTATTTCCCAAACTACACTTTTGAACTTCTTTTATTTGAACTCCTTGAATTTCTTTTGCTGCTTGAAACTAAGGAACTCGAAGTCATTGTCTTTATAATAAAAAATTAAAAGATAAGCAAAAGCAAATGTCGCAACAGTGACATATATATCGGCAACATTGAAAATAGGGAAATTGATTATCACAAAATAAATGAAATCAATAACATAATCATTCTTAACCCTGTCGATCATATTTCCTGCGGCGCCGCTGGCAACAAGAACAAGAAGGATGTGCATTGCGTTATACTTCTTGTCATCAGGCATTCTGAAAAGTACATAAGCAATAACGATAAGCATTATTGCGGCAATAAGTACGAAGAACACCTTCTGATTCTGAAGTATTCCAAATGCAGCTCCTGTATTTTGTAAATAATTAAACTCAAGGACACCGTCTATTATCTTAAAAGGCTTGTCCTGAAGATTCACCAATGCAAGGTGTTTTGTAAACTGATCGAAAAGTATCAAAACAATAATAAGCACAAGATCTGCAAGTAAAAATAACTTTTTCTTTTTAGATAAATTTGTATTCATAATAAACCTCTGTATTATTCGTTAGCTTTCTTTGACCAATCCAATTCATCAAGTGCTGCTCTCATCTCGTCTTCTGTAACCGAAGTATCGATAAATGCTTTTCCAATCTTCTTAAGGAGAATGAATTTTATCTTATCACCATCTGCCTTCTTATCGGATTTTGCAAGCTTTATAACCTCGTCTGCATCAATTGAATCCAATGAAATAGGAAGATTAAACGGAACAAGCATATCTCTTATCTCGTAGAATTCTTCCATTGAAAGAAATTCTTTTTTCCATGAAATAAAAGCCGCTGCCACAAAACCAAGAGAGATGCACTCGCCGTGCGCAAGCTCAAAGTTTTTGTATTTCTCTATCGCATGACCTAATGTATGGCCAAAGTTAAGAAGAGCTCTTTCACCCTTTTCCGTGGGATCTTTCTCAACTACGGCTTTCTTTACAAGACAGCTCCTGTAAACCATCTCAAGAAGAGTATCAACATCTCTGTCGTCTATTTCATACATGTTATCGATAAGCCATGTATAGAACTCGCTGTCCTTGATAATACCGTGCTTCATAACCTCGGCAAAGCCCGAAGCAAATTGTCTGCCGTCAAGTGTCTTAAGAGTTGAGATATTCATATAAACAAGGCGTGGCATATAAAAAGCGCCTACCATGTTCTTGTAACCCTTGTAATCTACACCGGTCTTTCCGCCGATACTGCTGTCAGACTGAGAAAGAAGTGTTGTGGGAATCTGTATAAAATCAATTCCCCTTAAATATGTCGCAGCTGTAAATCCGGCCATATCTCCGACAACTCCGCCTCCGAGAGCAACGATCAGATCGTGTCTGTCATAATGATTTATAATAAGCTGCTCATATATCTTATTTATCTCATCGAGATTCTTGTTCTCTTCTCCTGCAGGAATGACACACTTAATTACAGTCTTTGCAACTTTATTAAGTATATCACATACTTCATCTGCATAAAGCTTATCAACATTTGAATCCGTTATAACACAGATTCTTCTGTTTTCGAATCCGAGCTTCTTTATCTCCTCGCCAAGATCACTGAAATCTTTGCAGTACATAATGTCATAGCAGGGCTTTTCCTGATAGCATACATTTAATCTCTTTTCCATAACCTCTCCTCAGATGCGCTTATCCCGCACTCATAGTAAAAGGCTGTTGACAATGATAATAAAGTCAACAGCCTCGATTATTTAATCTATCTGCTGTGGTCCGTCTGTAATTCCGCCACCGAATGTTCCGCTCAATATACTCTGGAAATCACCTGAAATATCAACAGATGCAGGTGTAATAATAAATATATATCTCGAAATTTTCTGAAGATTACCTGATATAGCAAATGTAGAACCCGAAGTAAAATCAATAATTCTCTGGGCTATGTCTACATCAAGTCCTTCAAGATTAAGTACTACAGTCCTATTAGCCAAAAGAGTTTCTGTAATTTCTCTCGCATCCTCAACAGATGTGGGCTTTATAACGCAAACCTCCATACCGGCAGCCGATAAAGACTTTCTGGATCTGCTAGGAACAACTTTAGGAGTAACCTTTTTCTTTTCCTCAGAAAGATCGATACTCGGAACATCCTTTCCAATTGGAGCCGTATTGCTAAATACATCATTCTTGGAATTGCTGTCATAGTAGATATCATCAGAATCGTAATATCCGCCTTCGTCATCTCCGGTAAGCTGTATTGCTTTTAAAAACTTATCCATTACGCTCATTATCTATATGCTCCTCATAATAATATCCCAACAAAATTCTATCTTAATATTATCGTAGATTTATTCCTTAGTCAAATTGCTATTGAAACAAAATGGCTTATCGATTGGATTCTGCTCACTGCTCACCTGTTGTTTCGCCTTCCGAGGCATTCGCTTCCGATGATCCGGTTTCTGCTTCATCAATAACAGATGCTTCACTTTCCGCCGAATCTTCATAAACTTCCTGTGGTTCATCGGCAGTTTCATTGGTGATGCTGTTACCTGTTGATGAACTTCCTGCGTTACCCTGTGAATTCTTCGCAGCATCCTTATCAACTGCTTCGGCATCAAGAACTATATAGTCATAAACATTAAGACCGTAATTGGTATAGGACTTAACTATCGAGTATTCATCATTTTGATAAAGAACTTCAATCTGCTTAAAATCAGCATAGCCCTTATTGATATTATAAACTCCAAGCAGCGTATGCATCTTGCTTACGGTATAAAGCTCCGTCGAATCCTGCTTGATCAGCACATCACCTGCTCTCAAAACATCAGTATCAATGTAATATTCCGTCTCATCATCACTCTCACCGTAGATAGACAAAACAATCCGTTCAGAAGTCTTATTTCCCTGTTCATCATACTTATCTCTGAGAACTTCGGCATTCTTCTCGGGATTTATGGTCACAAAATCCTCCGGAACAATAAAGAAACTCTTCTCAACAATTGATGAATTGGGAATCTTAAGTCCCGTATCATCCTTGGTAATAAGCTCAATATCAAGAAATCTGTCACGACAGAACGTGATCATTGAATTGGTAAAAGAAAGCTGTACGAAGGTATCCCCATCAGCATTTGTGAACCAGGAAACCTTACCCATTGATTCATCCTGATTCTTGATAAATTTAACTTTGACATACTGCTCTGCTTCAAGAGCCTTGGCCTGCTCTTCGTCTTTAACCTGAATAACGACAGACCACTCTTCATTGTCACAGACCTTATAAACCGGATCTCCGGCCTTTACAAGTGTATTATTTATAAGCTGATGTTTCTCATATTTAGACTCATCAAACTTATCCGCTGACATCGCATCTAAAGTAAGATTCTCATAGCCGTCAATTGAATAAACAACAATTCCCGTAGCCTGGGCGGTACTGGTCTTGATAGACTGTCTTGTGGAACTGCTTGAATTAAGCGATTCGATATTCTGAAGTACACTTTCATTAGACAACTTCTGAACCGTACCATCCAAAAGAGACTTAAAATCATATACGGTATAAAAATTCTTCTCATCAAAAGAAGCAGAAAAATCTACTATCTGCGACCTCACCTCTTCCATACTCTCGTCGGTAAGAGCCACTTCTTCCGCTCCCTGCGATTTAAGATATTCGAGAAGCTGTCCGGATTCATCAACGGTATAAACCTGTGAATTAACGGCAACTCTTCGTCCTTCGGGAGCAAAATAGTAAACATATCCTGCATTTTCTGCGGTAACGATCTTCTCACTTCTAAGAGCAATAGCTTTGTAACTGTTGTTGGTTGAAAGAGCTCCTTCCATAACCTGATAACCGATTATATGATCTCTCTTGAGATATAAGATCACGCTTATCAGTATGTAGATTGCCACAGCAACAAAGAAGACCATACCGATATTTATGTTGTTGATATTCTGGGGATATTTTGTAATCTTTCGGCTATTTTTGCCAGCCATATTTATTAACCTTCTTTATACTCAAACATTGAGCCGCGGTTATTCCGCGGCTCAAATATCTCATACTTTAAATTAAAGTGAAATAACAACCTTTGATTTGACACTTTCCGGAAGCTCTGACTCATCCATTGAAAGGCTGAGAACAAAGTCAATATTAAACTTCTCGCCAAGCTTCTCGAGTTTGTCGATAGTCTGAGAAATATCTTTTCCTTCAAGACAGGAAATCTTCAAAAAGCTGTCAAAATACATTTGCTGGAGATCGTGGTCCTGAGAAATAATACCACTGACGAAACCAATGAATTCATCGGAATTGGTGATCATAAACTCCGAAACTACAATTAGACGAATCTTATTGTTAAGCTCATACATGTGCTTGGTACTCTTATCCAGAAAGGCAACGGATCCGAGAACATTTTTTACCTCGGTGTTTACCTTGTCCAATAAGCATTTGGTCTTACCTTTACCTTTTTTCCCAACAATTAACTGAACCATCGGCATACCCTCCCGCAAGTAAGTATTTTATCGATATATTAATTATAAAATATTAGGGGGTAAAAGACAACATTATTTAGCGATTTCACTTAACATGTTAGTCATGTCAGAATACAACGTATCACCGTCTGTATCACGCAGAATTACTGCAATGTACGGATTGCCTTTGCCATCTTTGGCAAGCAATATGAGGCAGTGTCCTGCCGCATTTGTTGTACCTGTTTTACCACCAATAACAGTAACACCACTTGGAGCTTTTGCATTACCTGAAAGATATCCGTTTGTATTATTAATAGTCCTTTCCTGTACCTGTCCGCTTGCATCGGTCCATTTCGCATTATACTCACTCATACTGATGATCTCAGAGAAAGTGTCATACTTCATTGCAGCACTGAATATAAGATACATATCATAAGCGGTTACATAATGATCCATGTCATTAAGACCGTTCGGATTCTTAAAATTGGACTGTGTTGCGCCTAATTTCTTTGCTTCGGCATTCATCATATCGGCAAAACCTTCGATAGAACCACCGAGATTGGTCGCAATAAGATTCGCCACATCGTTTGCCGAGTAAATAAGCAGAACATGAAGCGCATCGTTGAGAGTCATTGAATCACCCTCTTTAAGGCCAAGTGCCTGAGCTCCGCTCTCATTCGCATAGACTGAAGAATCGGCGGTAAGCACCTTATCAAGCTGATCACCGAAATATTTAAGTGCAACATAAGTAGTCATGACCTTAGTAAGACTGGCAGGCATGACTCTTGAATTTACATTTTTGGCATAAAGTGTGCGTCTGCTGTTGATATCAAATAAACCTGCACAAGCAGCTTCATTTACTTCCATACCTGAATCTGAAGATCTGTCCTGCGGTTCGCATTTATCAGATGCAAATGTTGGATAATACAGATTTTCCCTACTGTTTGCAGGCGATTTATCTATAGAATATTTTGCCTCATAAGGAATAGAAGAACATCCACTCAGACATGCAGATGAAAGCATCAACATTGCAATAATGATTGAACAAGTCTTACTTATACATTTCACGCCACTCAAGATCTCCTCTATCCAATGATTTAATAAGCAGTTCTGCTGAAGCAAGATTGGTTGCTACAGGTATGTTATGCATATCGCAAAGAGTCATGACATTACTGATGTCAGGCTCGTGAGATTTAACAGTAAGAGGATCTCTCAAAAAGATCACAAGATCGATCTCATTGTGTTCAATAGCCGCTCCAAGTTGCTGAGCACCACCCAAGTGGCCTGCAAGATACTTATGGATGCTAAGATTTGTAACTTCCTCTATAAGTCTGCCCGTTGTTCCCGTGGCAAAAAGCTCATTTTTGCTCAAAATACCCCTATAAGCGATGCAGAAGTTCTGCATAAGCTTCTTTTTTGCATCGTGTGCAATAAGCGCAATATTCATTTCTATCTATAACCCTCCCTAGATATACTTGTTGCTTTGCAATCTGACATTAAGGACAACTCCTATACCCGCATAAATACTCATTAAAGATGTAAGTCCCGCGCTCACAAAAGGAAGCGGAAGTCCTGTATTAGGAAAAAGTCCTGTTACAACAGCAATGTTCAAAAAGCCTTGGAACCCCACCCAAGCTCCTACACCTGCTGCAATAATCTGTCCTGCCTTGTCTCTCGCTCTTAGAGAGATCATAAAGCACCTGATTGCAATAAGTAAAAGAACAATAATAACTGCGCAGCATCCGATAAAACCAAACTCCTCGCCGATAACCGCGAAAATGAAATCACTCTGAGCCTCTGAAATAAATCCGGAATTAAGAACCGAACCTACATCATCGTTGTTATACCCCTTGCCATAAAGCATTCCCGAACCTATGGCTATAATCGAATTGCTCGTCTGATATGCTGTCGTTGTGGAATAATCCTCCGGATGCAGCCAAGCCAATATTCTATTCTGCTGATACTCATCCAAAAAGCCTGCATGTCCGCTACTTACGGCATATACAACAAACCAGACCGCAGGAACGGCTACAGCCAAGGAAACAGCTATCAGTCTCCAATCCATCCCCGCAATCACCAACATGCACGCAAAAATAATAAAGATTACGATACAAGTCGAAAGATCCGGCTGCTCTTTGATAAATGCCAGTGGTATTGCCAATAATAAAAGGCAAACAAGGATAAAGCTGATTTTTTTTACTTTATCCTTATATTTCATAATAAACTGCGAAAAAAATAAAATCAATAAAATTTTGGACGCTTCCGAAGGCTGAAAACTAAAGCCAAATATCCTTATCCACCTTCTCGATTCGTTAAGAGTAATACCCAATGGAGTTTTAACCAAATATAAAAGAACAAGATTTGCAATATAAAAGCCCCAATAAAACTTAACTATATATGTGTAATCAAGAAGTGACACAAATGCCATGATTGCAATACAGACGATCATACCGCCAAGCTGTTTAAGCAATGCGTCTGAATTGGCGGAACTGACAGCCATAATACCAAAGCATGTCAGTCCTATAACCATCGCGACAAGAGAAAAATCATATTCAGTTATCTTGTATTTTTTAAACATTTTTTCTCCTAGAAATAATCAATCTCCGTTCGCAGCACCATCCTGCAGATGCTCTCCATCTGAAAGAATCTCGTCAAGACTTGTTATTTTGAAATAACACTCAAGCACATCTTTTGTGATCTGAGCTGCGTAACTGGAAGTATAACCATAATCGATTCGGGTTGCTACTGCAATCTGAGGCTTGTCATACGGAGCATAGCCAATAAACAAAGAGTGGTTAGGTGTATGTTCACTGGTCTGCGCCGTTCCGGTCTTACCGGCGACGGGAATTCCGGCATTATTAAGCTTTGCATAATAAGCCTTATCCATAACAACCTGTCTCATTCCAAGATGTAATACATCCCAATATGCACTCTTCATATCGATCTTATCTTTGATCGTTGCATTTCGTTCCTCAACATTGTCATACTGATCTTTTATCTTATCAACAAGAGTAAGATTATAACAAGTTCCACTGTTCGCAACGGTTGTGACATATCTTGCAAGTCCTACAGTCGTAAAACTGTTCTTATCCTGACCGATAGCACCACGGACAGCATCGTCCTTCGCTGTTGAAGGTGTATGTTCTTCTATCTCAACTCCGGATTTTTCTGTAAGGCCGTATAAGGCGGCATATTTCTTGAGCTTTTCGCAGCCAAGATCGCTGTCATATTTGTTGGTCTCTCTATTAAATCCCAAACGATAACCTACTTCATAGAAAAATACGTTACACGAATTTCTGATTCCACCGACAACATTAAGCGAGCCGTGTCCGCCACCTTTCCAACACTTAGGCGGATGTCCGTCTCCAAGCTTCATAAATATTCCGCTACATGGAAGTGTTTGAGTTGTAGTTATAGCTCCTTCCATAAGTCCTGCGGTTGCAGATACTATCTTAAATGTAGATCCCGGAACCGATTTATCCATCGTAGCATAGTTAAACATGGGCTTGGACTTATCATTCATGAGCTTTGCGTAATACTCTGCATTAGCTCCGTTTGCCATACGATTGTTGTCATATCCCGGATACGAAACAAGTGCAAGAACATCACCTGTATTAACATCCGTAATAACCATGGATGCCGTAGAAGGATATATCGCAAGCTGTGCAGGAGTGATATCACGATTGGCAATGCGGTTCTTCATAAATTCAAATGGATTTCCACCATTCTTCCATCTCTGAAGTTCTTCCGGATTGATATTATCACTGTTTACAATGCCCTGTTCAAGCAGGATATTACATATCTGAGTGCCTGTAACACCACCCGTATATATCATATATTTATAAAGGCTGGTATCAAAAACATGATCGTCGTTAAGACCATATTGCTTAATCGTTCCATTGGCACCCTTGCTCTCTTTTCCGACGAAAATGTAGTTTACTATGGCATTAAAAGTATCATCCGAATCAACATACTGATCTTCAAGAGCAAGCTTTGAAGCATCTATCCATTGCTGCGAAAGTGCCCCGCTTATATACTCCGAAAGAGATATTGTTCCTTCTGCCCAGTTATTATATAAATCCGTCTTCTTATCAGGTGTAATAATCCCGTCTTCATACAGGTTTGACACTATATGATTTATGTACTCTTTATATTCGCCTGAAAGCTTATTAAAAGGCGTCTTCTTGGTAACAAGCTCTTCATTTAAGGCGGTGATAACAGATTGTTTTTTCTGCTTAAAGGCCTCATATACCGTTTTTTCATTATTTTTTGCATCAGCCTGACTGAAGTGAGATATATCTATGACATTATTATCAAAAAGTCCAAAATAAACATCAAAAATAGAAATCTTAACATCACTTGAATTGGAAGGCTTTGCATTTGGATCCGTCATTGCAGTCGTGAGCTTATCTGTAATAATACTGGCAAGCCTCTTTTCAATGATGTTATAACAGGCTATATTAAGATCCTTATCAATTGTCAGATAAACATCTTTGCCCGCAACAGGATCCTTATGATCGGTTACCTGTATAACCTTACCGGTATTGTCAACGCTCACGGTCTCATAGCCTTTTTTTCCCTGGAGTTCGCTCTCCATTGACTGCTCAATTCCGCTTTTTCCGACAATATCATTCATGTTGTATTCGGGATTGATCTGTGAATACTTATCAAGCTCATCAACATTGATTTTACCTGTATAACCAAGAATCGGCGAAAAAACCTCAGGATCTTCATACATCCTCATAGTATTCATTTCAACCGAAATTCCCTTTAATGTATCCAGATTTTCCTTAACAGCAGCAACCGTCTTATCATTTACATTTGATGCGATCGTGGTACCAAGATATTTCTGGTATCCGTTTGTGGTCATCTTATATCTTATGACTACAAGCTTAAAAGCCATTTCATCTGAATATCCGGCTCTTGGTACAAATATAGACTTTCCGTTTTTTTCCTTGGTCTCACCGATCTCATATCTTTTGCAAAGATAGTCAATTACCTGTAGCGGAGTACTGTTCTTCTCATCTTCCTCAAGTTCACTTATCTTGACATGTCCATAAACATCCCTAAGGAATTTTTTTCTTTCTTTATCTTTTTCTGACGAAAAGACAAATTTATGTGCGATAACATCCATAGAGATACCAAAACCATCAAGATCAATGGTGTCATCGTTCATCTCAATAAGATCAATAACTCTGCAAAGAGTATCATTTATCTGTTGGTTTCTCTGTTTTCCGGCATCAAAAACATCTTCGATCATAACAGAATTGGCAGGTTCATCATGTGCAAGAAGTTTTCCCTGTCTGTCAAAAATACGACCTCTGGTAGCAGAAATGGTCTTTTCCTTATTCTGCTTTTGAACAAATGAATCTCTGTGCTCTTTTCCCTCAACTATCTGAAGCACAAAAAGCTTGCATATCAGAACGCATGCAAATAAGATAAGAACTCCGGATATAATAACAGCTCTTGAAGTTATGAACTTTAAAACCTTTTCCTTTAAATTATCAAACAAACTTCTTTTCACTCCTCTGCTCTTTATCAAAGATCCGTTCATGTATCTTAAGTACGACCGGATAATAGAATATTCCGACCATCGCAGTGTAAACCATCTCAGGAATTATAATATTCATCATATAATAACTTATATCGAATTCGTTCCTTAAGAGAAACTGCAATACATAACATGCAAAGCCGTAAATAAAATCAGCAACAGATATGATAGCGATGGGAATTGCCATATTCTGAGAATAAAAAACTTCGTGAAGTTTTCCGACAAAAAATCCGATGTACATAAATAAAAGCGCATAAAATCCAAGTATAGCGCCAAAAAAGATATCCACTAAAAAACCGCTCACAAAGCCGGTCAACAGCCCCACTTTGTCACCTCTTATAAAAGCTATAGAAGTGACAAAAACAAGCATAAGATTCGGCACAACTCCGCCAAAAGCAAATACTCTGAAGACTGTTGTCTGCAATGTGAACGTAAGGATCATTATTATGAAATTAAGTAATATTCTTCTGATACTCATTTAATCGTTTGAATCTGTCTTGTGTTCTAAGCCGTCTTTAGGAATCTGTTTTTGATCCAAAATGACAAGCACATCGTTTAAATGTGCAAAATCAGCAGCCGGAGTGATATTTCCCGACTTGGTAATATTATTGTTGTCATCATTGACCGAATAAACATATCCGATCAAAATACCGGGAAGATATTTTGAACTAATGTTTGATGTTACAACTTTATCTCCCGCTTTTACAGCTCCTGTCCTGTCTTTAAGATCTGTAAAACTTATGGCACCTTTTTCATACTTATTCAGATTACCTTTGACCATAAGAATATCCTGCGTGGACAAAACCATTCCGCTGACATACGAATTATCGGAAATTATAGACTGCACTGTAGCCCAGTCGGGACCAACTTTTATGACTCTTCCGACAAGTCCGCCGTCCGCAAGAACATTCATATCAACTTTGATTCCCTGATCCTCACCTTTATCAATCGTAAAGGTAGAAAACCAGTTTCCGGAATCTCTTCCTGTAACTCTCGCACCTATCTTCTTGTAATTTCCGTAATCATCCTGAAGAGCATATAGTTCACGAAGCTTTGTGAGCTCGTATTTATCCTGCTCCAGTTTTGAATTCTCTATTTTCAGATCTTCAATTTCTTTTTTTAATCTCTCATTTTCATCAAGAAGCTTTGTAATCTCAGACAATCTGTCAGAAGTTTTCTTGAGAGATGTACCTACTGTTGTAATTCCTCTTTGCAAAGGCGCAATAAAAACGCCCGCAAACGCATTTAGCGGCCCTTCAAAAGGCCCCAATTTACTTCTTTCAACGCTAAATGTGACCAGCATTAAGATCACAGACAGCACTGACAAGATTGAGAGAAGATATTTACTTGGTATTCTAAAATCCTCTCCGGTTCTCCTAATAATAGGACTCATTTACTTATCCTCTTCTATTCCGTAAGCAAGAACCTTGTACTGGTCATCCTTGATAATCTTTGAAAGACCGAGCGCAACCGAACCAACGGGGTTCTCTGCAATATTAACATTAAGTCCGACACCGTTAGAAAGTCTCTGAGCAAGATGACAGATCTGAGAAGCTCCGCCTGTAAGATAGAGACCGTGCTTAAAGATATCGGCAGCGAGCTCCGGAGGAGTTCTCTCAAGTGTAGCTTTAATGTTATCAAGGATTGCATCGAAGTTCTCGATAAGAGCCTGATTGAGCAGATCTGTAGGGATCATTCTCTCAACGGGAAGACCTGTTACAATATCTCTTCCGTAAACAACTGCATCCTTACCTTCTTTCTCAAGGTCCTTAAGTGATATTTTTACAGCTTCAGATGTTTTCTCGCCGATAAGAAGTCCGAATTCCTTACGGATAACGGTTCTGATCGACTCATCAAATTTCTTGCCGCCAACTTTGATAAGTTTGCTGACAACGATACCTCTGAGTGAAAGAATTGAAATTTCTGTTGTATCATATCCAACGTCAACCACAAGTACACCCTGCGAATTCATGACGTCAACATTCATTCCGAGTCCGTCAGCCAAAGGCTTTTTAACCATCATGATCTTTTTGGCCTTAATGCCCGCATCATTTATGAGATCGTGGAAAGCACGTCTCTCAACTTCAGTAACATCCTTGGGAACGGCAATGTAAACTTCGCAAGGCTTAACAGAACCCTTCATCTGGTCTGTCAAAAACAGCTTTACAAGAGCTTCCATGTGTTCAATATCAGCAATAACACCGCTGCTCAAAGGATATGTGATCTGAATCTTATCAGGAGCTTTCTCATACATCTCGTATGCAGAATTACCATACGCAAAGACATTAGTCTTGTTCTCAATGGCAATCATGTTCTTCTCAACAAAAAGACCATCCTCGTCTCTGTTATAAATTTTAATGTTGCTGGTTCCAAGATCGATTCCAAAAATATTACTCAAAATGTCCTCCTTATTGCCATAACAGCCCCTTCTCTTCGAAGCTGTAATATGAGCGATCTCCTATAATTATATGATCCCTTAATATGATATCAAGCATTGTCCCTGATTCTCTGATCTTATTGGTTATCACAACATCCGATCTGCTGGGAGCCGGATCACCTCCCGGATGGTTGTGCACCAATATCAGATTGGAAGCTCCTGTTCTGAGAGCATGTATAAAAACATCCCTCGGTGACAATGAGGCTGAATTAACCGTCCCCATGGACAAAAGAACTTCCTGTACAAGCTTTAATCTGTTGTTTAGACATAGCAGATAAACCCTCTCGGATTCTTCATGCCTGAGCTTTTCCATAAAATATTCCGCAACTGCTGACGGATCGTTGCATAAAAGCCCAATATCCGCTTTTTGACAAGACATTCTCTTCGCAAGTTCAGCAATACACTTAAGTTTTACTGCCTTAACTTCCCCTATGCCGTGAACACTCTTAAGTTCCTCAACGGAAACACAAAAAAGACTGTTAAGCCCTTTTTCTTTTCCTCTGCCCATGGCCATAACTTTTTTGGCTATATCAACCGGAGATGCCATGCAGCTTCCTGTTCGTATAATTATCGCAAGAAGTTCGGCATCGGTCAGACTTTCCGGACCTGACTTTAAAAAGCGCTCATAGGGAAGCTGGTCCTCATATGTTTTGTGCTCTTTAAAAGAGATATCAGATTGCTTCATGTGATTCCTCCTGATAATGCTATCCGGGCGACCAGAAAGAATCAAAAATCATACAGCTAATAGTTTAGCACAAGATAAGGCCAGCATCTACAAGATTTTGCAAAGTCTTTAGTATGCCAAGCTTAGCATGCGGCCATGTAAGGCCTCCCTGGAAGAAAACTGAATATGGTTCTTTGATCGGGCCATCCGCGGAAAGCTCTATTGAAGAGCCCGAAACAAAGGCACCTGCCGCCATTATAACCTGTGAATCATAGCCGGGCATATCCCAGGGTTCGGGAGTTACAAATGAATCAACGGGTGCTGCCGCCTGAATTCCCTTACAGAATTCTATAACTCCTTCAGGCTTACCAAAAGTAACCGCCTGTATAATGTCATGTCTTTCCTCTTTGCTGTCGGGGCAAACAGAAAATCCAAACTTCTCATAAATATTTGCGGCAAAAATTGCACCTTTAAGCGCACTTGCCGTAACTGTGGGCGCAAGGAAAAGTCCCTGATAAAAATTGGGTAGAATTCCAAGTGACGCACCAACCTCTTTTCCAAGTCCGGGAGAAGTGAGCCTGAATGCAGCATTCTCAACACACCCCTTCTTACCCGCGATATAACCGCCTATAGGAGCAAGTCCTCCGCCGGGATTCTTTATAAGAGAACCGACAACCATATCTGCACCTACATCCGTTGGCTCAATCCTTTCAACAAACTCACCGTAGCAATTATCTACCATGCAGATAACATCACTCTTTATCCCCTTGATAAATGCAATAAGCTCACCGATTCTTGATACAGAAAGCGTAGGTCTTGTCTGATATCCCTTGGATCTTTGTATCGTAACAAGCTTTATGTTCTCATTTTCTTCAAGAACTTTCTTGATATTGTCATAATCAAAACTTCCGTCAGAGAGAAGATCCACCTGAGAATAAGTAATACCATACTCTGCAAGCGAGCCTCTTGACTCCCTTATTCCGATAACTTCCTCAAGCGTATCATACGGTTTTCCAACCGGTGAAAAGAGCATGTCGCCGGGTCTTAAATTACTCATAAGCGCAAGTGCAAGCGCATGAGTTCCGCAAGTTATCTGAGGACGCACAAGTGCATCTTCCGTATGAAAAAAAGAAGCATAGACAGCCTCAAGCTTTTCTCTTCCTATATCATTGTATCCGTAGCCCGTTGTTCCCATAAGGCAAGCTTCACTTACCTTATTGTCCTGCATTGCCTTAAGGACTTTCAGCTGATTATACTCTGCAGTCTCATCAATCTTTTTAAATCTCTCCGATAGTTCCTCGATGATTATCTCTCCGAATCTGTGTACCTTCTCTGAGATACCGAATTCCTCATATATTTTATCCGTTGTCTGATTAAATTCACTCATTTTCATATATCCTTAATATTTCTTTTAAAACCAGATTGTCATCTCTTTCAAATTCCGACTTGTCTATCCAGCGCACATCTTTTTCTCTTCTGAACCACGTAAGCTGCCTCTTCGCAAAATGTCTTGTATTTCGCTTTATGAGATATATCGCTCTTTCAAGATCATATTCGCCGTCAAGATATCCGAATATCTCTCTGTATCCAAGGCTCTGCATCGATGTAGCGGTCTTTGGAATGTTCATCTTCCGAAGTTCCTTAACTTCATCGACAAGGCCGTTTTCTATCATCTCGTCAACTCTCTTCTCAATCCTTGAATAAAGAACCTCTCTGTCATCGGTCAGAACAAAATAATAGAAATCGTAAGGCGAAACATTCTCACTCTGCTCTTTATTGTGCTCCGATATCTTCCGCCCTGTCTTCTTATAATATTCAAGAGCCCGAATAACCCTCTTTGAATTATTTTCATGGATCAAAAGAGCCGACTCCGGATCGACACTTTTTAGTTCTTCATAAATCCCGGAAGTACCTTCTCTTTGCACTCTCTCTTCAAGTTCATGCCTTATCGTATTATCTTCGTCCGTCTCCGTAAAATCAATGTCATAAAGAACGGCCTGAATATAAAAGCCCGTTCCCCCAACAAGAATCGGAATCTTTCCTCTTGAAGAGATATCGGCAATTGCTTCCTTCACAAGCTTCTGAAAGGTAAAGACATTAAAGTCCTCTTTCGGATCAAGAAAATCTATAAGATGATGCGGTATATTCCCCATCTTTTCTTTTGATATCTTGTCCGTGCCGATATCCATATATTTATAGACCTGCATAGAATCAGCGGAGATAATCTCTCCGCCAATCTTTCCGGCAAGCTCTATTGATAATTTGGATTTCCCCACCGCAGTGGGCCCGGTTAAAACAATCAGCTTTTGTTTATTCATTCCACAACTCGTTTAAACTTTTTATCAATCTCATATTTTGTCATCGATATGATCGTAGGTCTTCCGTGAGGACAATTATAAGGATTCTCGAGAGTAAGAAGCTCATCCAAAAGAGCTTCCATCTCTTCCTTCGTCATCTTGGTATTACCCTTAACGGAAGCCTTACAAGCCATGCTTGCGATCTTATAATTTATCACATCCGGCGTTCTGTCAAGATTAGTCTCATGTGACAACTCATCAAGAATCTTTATAAACATATCCTTTTCATCGTCGCAGCCGAAGAGATCTACCGGAATAGCTCTCATCGCATATTCATGGCCGCCGAAATTCTCAATGTTAAAGCCTATCTTCTCAAAATACTGCCTGTACTGCAGGAAAAGATCTTCCTCTGCCGAAGATAAAGTTACAATAACCGGAGGATTTACCATCTGTGAAAGAAGCTCTCCCGATTTATATCTCTTCATCATTCGCTCGTAGTTAACTTTCTCGTGCGCAGCATGCTGATCGACAAGAAGCATCTTATCCTTATAGCCAATAAGCCAGTATGTTCCGAATATCTGCCCGAGTATCTCATACTCTTTGACATTATCCTTTGTAAGAACCTTCTCTTCAAAGAGATCGAGCTGTACCGGCTTCTCAACTATAATAGCTTCTGAAGGCTTGATTATAGGCGAAGGATGCTCAGCTTTTTCAGCCTGTTTTCCTTCAAGGTCTCCAAAAATTCTTGTCCATACGGCAGATTTATTGTTATCGCTTATTCTTACAGTCTCTCCGCTTGCATCTTTTGAATAAATCGGAGTATCTTCTTTTACAAGATTCTCCTCAAATCTTTGTTTTTCAAAAGGTTCGGGAGCAGTCTTCTTTTTAGAAACGCTTTCTTTATCCGCGTCCGCATCCGTACTCTTTGAATCATCATCAAAAAAGACATCGACACTTGTTGGGATATGATCATCTTCTTTATTCGAAGATGCAGTATCTATAGTCTCTTTATTTAAATCCTCTTTATTTATGACCTCTTTAACCAAAACATCTTTCTGTGCGACTTCAGCCTTTGAAGCGGCAATCTCATTATCTGTTTTGATTATATTTAATGCATCTGCCTTTTTAGGCGCCGTCTTTTTATCATCAAGAACCGCATCGGGGATCATTTCATGATTTCTGAGCGTATTCTCAACATTTGAACGGATAAACTCATAAATTGCCGTCTGATTTTCGAACCTTACTTCAAGCTTGGCAGGATGTACATTTACATCGACAAGAGCGGGATCCATTCTGATGTGAAGTACCGCAAACGGGAACTTGTGCATCATAAGGTACTGCTTGTATCCCTCTTCAAGAGCCTTCGAAACGATCTTATCTTTTACATATCTTCCGTTTACAAAAAAGATCTCAAAATTCCTGTTAGACCTGTTTATCGAAGGTTCTCCCAGATACCCCTCAAGTGTCACCCCTCTGTCCGTGACATTTATCGGAACAAGGTTCAAAGAAATATCACGACCGTATATTCTGTAGATGATCTCCTTGAGATCACCGTTTCCGGAAGTATTGAATTTATCATCTTTGTTATTTATGTAATGAAAAGAGACAGTCGGATTATCAAGAGCAAGATGCTCCATGACATCACCAATATAACTTGCCTCCGTCTGCGGAGTCTTAAGGAACTTCTTTCTCGCAGGAGTGTTAAAAAACAGGTTCCTTACGATAAGAGACGTTCCGTCCGGCGCACCGATTTCCTCAAAACACACTTCGTCTCCGCCGCTTATGCTATATCTGATCCCGACAAGATCCTCTCTTGTCTTTGTGATCATATCGACCTGAGCAACGGAAGAAATACTTGATAAAGCCTCTCCTCTAAATCCCAGCGAATGAATCTTAAAAAGATCGTCTATAGACTTAAGCTTACTTGTAGCATGTCTTTTGAAAGCCTTTCGGATCTCACTCTTTTCGATTCCGGATCCGTTATCCGTAACTCGGATCATATCGATACCGCCGCCTTTTATCTCAACGGTTATGGCGGTAGCGCCGGAATCTATTGCATTTTCCACCAGCTCTTTTACGACACTGGCAGGTCTCTCAACAACTTCTCCCGCAGCAATCTGATCTATAGTATTTTTGTCGAGTTCGTTAATGAATGCCATTTAGTTTTTCCACCTGTTTTTTAAATCACTCTGAAGCTTGTACAAAGTATTCAGAGCGTCCATAGGCGTAAGAGTTGTTATATCAATTTCCTGCAATCTCTTAAGCACATCCTCATCAGTTACCGTATCAAATAATGACATCTGATCCATGTCAACGTCATCGTAATGCTTAACTTTAACCTTCTTATCGCTCTTATTGTCCTTGGCAATACTCTGGACCTTACCTGTAATATCATTGTCAGTAAGCTCGGAAACAATCTCTTTTGCCCTGTCTATGACCATATCGGGCACACCTGCAAGCTTGGCAACCTGAATACCGTAGCTCTTATCGGCGCCGCCCTTGACGATCTTTCTGAGAAAGACAATGTCATCTCCGTTTTCTTTTACCGCAATGCAGTAATTGTTTACATTGTCCATCTTACCTTCAAGTTCCGTAAGTTCATGGTAATGCGTTGCAAACAATGTCTTTGCTCCCAGAATCTTTCTGTTACTGATATGCTCCGTAACCGCCCAGGCTATCGCAAGTCCGTCATAGGTTGATGTTCCTCTTCCGATTTCATCAAGGATCAAAAGAGAATTAGAAGTCGCATTCCTTAATATATTGGCAACTTCATTCATCTCAACCATGAAAGTCGACTGGCCGCTTCCAAGATCGTCGGAAGCACCGACTCTTGTAAATATTCTGTCAACAACGCACAGATCTGCTTTCTCTGCAGGAACAAAACTTCCTATCTGCATCATAAGAGAAATAAGAGCCGTCTGTCTCATATATGTCGATTTACCCGCCATATTGGGACCTGTGATAATGGAAATGCAGTGTTTCTTATTATCAAGGAATGTGTCATTTGCAATGAACATATCCGAAGAATCAAGCATAAGCTCAACAACAGGATGTCTTCCGTTCTTTATGTTGAACACACCCTTTTCGTTTATCGAAGGCTTAACATAATGATTCTTCTCCGCAACATAGGCAAGCGAAGCATATACATCAAGAAGAGCGATTGCTTTTGCCGTGCCCTGTATCCTGTCTATCTCAAGTGCGATAGAATCTCTTATTTTACAGAACATCTCATACTCAAGATTATTGAGCTTATCCTGAGCATTTAATATTGTATCTTCAAGCTCTTTAAGCTTTGGAGTTGTATATCTCTCGCAGTTTGTAAGAGTCTGTTTTCTTATGAAATAATCGGGAACTTTGTCTTTGAAAGAATTGGTGACTTCAAAGGAATAACCAAATACATTACTGTACTTGATCTTAAGATTTTTTATCCCTGTCTTTTCCTTTTCTTCATCCTCAAGCTGTGCAAGCCAGCTCTTCCCGTTTGTACCTGCCTCCCTGAAATTATCGATATCTTTATCAAAACCATCTTTGATGATTCCGCTCTCTTTTATCGTAAGCGGCGGCTCCTCAACGATAGCCATATCGATAAGATCATATATGTCTCTCAAAGGATCAAGCTGTTCTTCCACCATAGAAAGCTCTTTGTCATCCTTAACATCTATAAGAGAAGTCTTTATCGCAGGTATCATCCTGATAGAATTTCTAAATGCCAGAAGATCCCTTGGATTGGCCGTCTTAAATACGATCTTTGACATAAGTCTCTCAAGGTCGTATACAGGATTTAAGTACTCTCTTATCTCTTCTCTTGTGACAACATTCTTTACAAGCTTCTCGACAGCTCCCTGTCTTAAAAGAATATCTTCCTTCTCGATAAGTGGCTGTTCAATAAAGCTCCTTAGCGTCCTTGCGCCCATAGCCGTCTTTGTCTTATCAAGAACCCAGAGAAGCGTTCCTCTTTTCTGCTTGTCCCTCATCGTTTCAACAAGCTCAAGATTGCGCCTTGTCGAAGAGTCAAGAAGCATGAACTTGCTCGTAAGATAAGGATATATATGAGTAATATTCGCTATCTCCGTCTTCTGCATATCGATCAGATATTGCAAAAGAGCTCCCGCAGCCACAATTCCGTTTCCGAAATCATCAAGCCCGAGACCAATTAGCGACTTTACTTTAAAGTGCGTTATCAGCGTATTTTTACAGCTGTCCTCATCGTAATATCTTGCATCAAGCGGATTTATATATACTCCGAGTCTGTTCTTTATATCATCCGTAGAAACACCCGAAAAAGTAAATGCCTCATTACAGATAAGCTCTGACGGCATATATTTACCAATCTCATCGCAAGCCTCTTTGATGCTCGATACTTCCGTAAGATAATAATCACCTGTCGTCACATCCGCAACAGATATTCCTATACAGTCGGGATCATAAAATATACACATGAGGTAATTGTTCTTGGTCTCCTCAAGAGCCTGCATATTAAGATTTGTTCCGGGAGTAACTATCCTCGTCACATCTCTTTTTACAATACCCTTTGCCTGCTTAGGATCCTCTGTCTGCTCGCAAATGGCAACTTTATACCCCTTTGAAACAAGCCTTGTAAGATAGGTATCTACTGCATGAAAAGGAACGCCGCACATCGGAGCTCTCTCTTCAAGTCCGCACGCCTTTCCTGTCAAAGTAAGCTCAAGCTCTTTTGAAACAGTCTTGGCATCATCAAAAAACAGCTCGTAAAAATCTCCAAGTCTGTAAAACAAAACGCAGTCTTTATACTCATTCTTAGTCTGCAGATAATGCTGCATCATCGGAGATACTTTTTCTATATCTACATTTTCATACATCGTGGCTTTCTCCACGGACAACTCCTCCTAAAACCAATACCAATAATTATTCGGCGATCTCCCCAAAGAAATAAAAGCCGTGGCATTCAGTAATCTTTACTTTGACCATCTTTCCTATAAGATCCTCGCCCCCGGGGAAGTGCACAAGCGTATTGTTCGACATTCTTCCCGTCATAAGAGAATCATCGTGATCGTTTACATTTTCTACAAGTACTTCCTGAACCTGACCTTTATACTTAAGAGACTGCTCTTTAGCCGTATCCTGTACAACCTTAAGAAGTCTGTCGAAGTTCTCCTTTACCACATCTTCGGGAACCTGGTCTTCAAAAGAGGCAGCAGGTGTACCCGTTCTCTTTGAATAGATAAAGGTAAAAGCATTGTCAAATGCCGATTTCCTTACAACATCTATAGTATCGTCAACGTCCTCTTTGGTCTCACCGGGGAATCCGACGATAATATCCGTAGTAATGGCAACATCCGGAAGCTTAGTCCTTATCTTATTTACAAGATTAAGGAAATCATCCTTTGTATATTTTCTGTTCATTCTCCTCAGGATCTCGGTATTTCCGGACTGAAGAGGAAGATGGATATGTCTTGCTATCTTTTTATTATTTGCGATAACATCAATAAGTTCATCGGAGAAGTCCTTGGGATGAGGAGTCATGAATCTTACTCTCTCGATTCCTTCTACCTTCGTGACTTCGTCAATAAGCTTCGCAAAAGAAATCTTATCAGGATTTCCTTCCTCGAAATCATTTCCGTATGAATTTACATTCTGTCCAAGGAGCATGATTTCCTTAACTCCGTCTGCAGCAAGCTTCTCACACTCTCTGATAATATCCTTGGGACTTCTGCTTCTCTCACGTCCTCTTACATAAGGAACTATGCAATAAGTACAGAAATTATTACAGCCAAACATGATATTGACGCCCGACTTAAATGAATACTTTCTGAGTACCGGAAGATCCTCAACGATCTTGTCGGTTTCTTTCCAAATATCTATTATCATCTTGTCAGAGTTAAGTGACTGATACAAAAGCTCCGCAAATTTATATATATTATGTGTTCCGAAAATAAGATCAACAAATCTGTAGCTCTTTTTGATCTTCTCAACAGCAGATTTTTCCTGCATCATGCATCCGCAGATTGCAATCTTCATATAAGGATTGCTCTTCTTAAAATTGCTGCACTGACCAAGCCTTCCGAGAACTCTCTGGTCCGCATTGTCACGAACGGTACATGTGTTATAGATGACAAAATCAGCATCCTCCGACTCAGTCTCTTCATATCCCACAAGTTTGAGCGTAGCAAGAAGCTTCTCGGAATCCCTTGCATTCATCTGGCACCCGAAAGTAACAACGCAGGCTTTAAGCTTTCTTCCAAGCTCTTTTTCCATAAAAGAAACCTGTGCTTTTGCCTTCTCGATATAATCGAGCTGTCTTACGCTTTCTTCATCGGCAACATCCTGCCTGTTTGCATTTAAAACACTGATATTATTTGCTTTATCAATAGCCATTAAAAATCTTCTCCGTATACTTTAACAATTCCCAAAAGGATATCTACAACCTTGCGCATCTCCTGTACAGAAGCATACTCATACTTGCCATGATAGTTGTAGCCTCCCGTGCAAAGGTTGGGACAAGGAAGTCCCTTATATGAAAGGGCTGCTCCGTCTGTTCCGCCTCTTATAGGTGAATCAATAAGTGTAATGCCAAGTTCTGCCATTACCTTCTTGGCATTGTCTATAAGATGCATATGAGGACGGATTTTCTCGATCATATTGAAGTACTGGTCTCTTAAAACAACTTCAACAGTGCCTTCTCCGTACTTCTTGTTAAGATAATCCGCAGCATCTTTAAAGAGCTTTTTCTTAGCATCAAAGAGCTTCTCGTCGTGGTCTCTGATGATATATGTTGCCTCTGCGTTCTCTGTTCCTCCGTTTACATCCGTAAGATGGAAAAAACCCTCTCTTTTCTCCGTATACATAGGATTCTGGAAAACAGGAAGCATAGAATGGAACTCATAACATAAAAGCGCCGCATTTATCATTTTATTCTTGGCATCACCGGGATGAACGCTTCTTCCGTGAACTTTGATAATTCCCTCTGCGGCATTAAAGTTCTCATACTCAAGTTCGCCGAGCTTACCGCCGTCAACGGTAAACGCATAATCAGCACCGAATCTCTCGATATCAAAATAAGCCGTTCCCTCGCCGATCTCTTCATCGGGAGTAAATGCAATCTTGATATCGCCATGCTTGATATCGGGATTTGAAAGAAGTGTCTCAGCCATTGTCATGATCTCTGAAACACCGGCTTTGTCATCAGCTCCAAGTAAGGTTGTTCCGTCAGTAACTATAAGATCTTCACCGATATGATTTAAAAGCTCCGGGAAATCATCCGGAGAAAGAACTACTTTTCCGTCTGAAGAAAGATTGATCTCAGTTCCCTCATAATTATCAATTATTCTTGGCTTTACATCTTTTCCGCTGACTTCATCGGAAGTATCCATGTGAGCCACAAAGCCCATTTTGTATCTCTTCTTGTCATCATCGATATTTGAAGGAATAGATGCATACACATAGCAGTGCTCTTCATCATAGTACACATCCGATGCACCGATCTCTATAAGCTCATCTCTGAGGATCTTAGCAAGATCATGCTGCTTCATGGTTGAAGGAGATGTGCCCGAATCGGGATCTGACTGTGTGTCCACCTTTACATATTTTAAAAATTTCTCAATTACATCCGGTTTGTTCATTTCTTTTTACTACTTTTCCTTTTACTAGATTTTTTATCTTCAAAACTTCGGTATATTCTGACAGAGCGCTCCGTAAGAGTAACTTTGTCATTGTCCGAAGCTTTTTTAACTGTATTGTTATCAGGCTCTTCTGCCGTATCCGAAACAAGTTCCCATACATTTCCTTCAGGGAGTTTTGGAAGTGCAATTTCCGACTCGTTCCAGCACATGTTATAGCATACATATATAAAAGACTTATCATCCGCACTCTTGTCATAAAGGCCGCAATAAAGAAGCCCCAAGACATGACTCTGTGCTGTAAAATCAGGTCTCCACGCCTCTCTTCCGTGGCACGAAAAATCAGGATAGCCGCAGGAAATATAATCCATAAGTTTAAACGGTGCAGGCTCCCTGAACATAATATGAGTTTTTCTCATACCGATAAGGAATCTTACATAATCATAGATGTCCTTATTCCTGTCAAATGCCTTCCAGTCAACCCAGCCGATCTCGTTATCCTGACAGTAAGGATTGTTATTTCCTCCCTGCGAGTTACCGAATTCGTCTCCGCTGAATATCATTGGAGTTCCCTGCGCAAGAAACAGCATGGAAAGAATATTCTTCATCTGTCTGTTTCTGAGATCGAGAATACCCTTTTTCCTGGTTCTTCCCTCGATACCACAATTCCAGCTGTAGTTCTCATCTGTGCCGTCTTTGTTATTCTCGCCGTTTTCCTCATTTCTCTTGTGTTCAAAAGAAACAAGATCTGCAAGTCTGAATCCCTCATAATTGCAGATATAATTTATAATACCGTGATCGCAGCCGTTTGCTATCATAACCCTAAGGAAATCGGCCGCGGTATTATCATCACTTTTAAGAAACTTTCTTGATGAGTACAAAAATGCATCGTTGTATTCTGCAAGAAATCTCTTTTTTACAGGCTTTCCGCCGTATATATCGCCGTAATCAAACCACTCATGCCATATCTTAACATCGGCAAAAAGAGGATCCTTTGCGATATTCCTAAGCGGAAGACGTGCCCCCTTGACATGGAAGCCGTCTACTCTGTAAGTACATCTCCAGTATCTGAGCGCATCGATGATAATGCTCTCGCTCTCATCTTCTTCAAAATAGAACTGAAGCACAACCTCGATGCCGTTCTCATGCATTGTCTTAATAAAATTTTTCACTTCATCCTCAGCATTGTAAGGATCCACACAATAAGAAGTTCTGGGTGCAAAATAATATCCCTTTTTATATCCCCAGAAATTCACTTTATGATCAAGACTTCCCTTATTGGTGATACTTCCATTTCTTGAAAAGATAACATCGCTTCCCTTGGGAGCTTTCGCGCCCTTGATCGCGCTATGTATCCTGCCTCTCTTCTCGGCATCCTGAAGTTCATCCATTTCATAGATTGGCATAAGTTCAATGCAAGTAACTCCAAGTTCTTTGAGATAATCAAGCTTATGTAATATTCCGCTGAACGTACCTCTGATACCTGCAGGAAGACCGCTCGAAGGACTCTTCGTAAAGCCTCTTACATGCATCAGATAAACAAAACTGTTCTCGTAAGATGTTTCGGGAGATTTGCTGTCGCCCCAATCAAAACATGTCGATGAATCCGATCTTAAGGATTTATTGTCAAGCTTCGCCCTGATATCGGAATCCTCAACTTCTTCTCCGAATTTCTCAAGACCTATGACATGCTTGGCATACGGATCGCAGAAATATTCCTCATCCTCAAAAAGGTTGTACTCCGTATAGCCGTCAATATCATCTATTCCGGAAATTCTCGCAGAATAAATATTCCCGCGTTTACAATCCGCAGGAAGTTCAATGACATATTTCTTATCCGCACCGGTACCCTTGCGGTACAACGTGATACCACGCTTTATTCCGCCATCAAATACTGCTCTGACAACAAGACTCTTATCATAGTCAATATAACAGCCAAGCGGATATGGCTTTTCATCAGCAATCTTGTACCCTGAAGTCATAGTCTCTCCCGATTAGTATAATAAACAACATAAGCCCTAATATTTTAACACATAATGTCTATATATGCACGAAGTATGCTATAATCATGATAACCAATGATAAAGATTTTCAGGAGGATTTTTATGGAATTTTCCAAGATAGCAACAGACATGAACACCAGAATTGAAAATGATGAACAGATGACTGTCGAACTTGAGCTCGATGACAATAAAACCGTTACTTGTGCGATAATCATAGTCCTTACAGTTAATTCCAAAGATTACATCGTTCTTCTTCCACTCGACAAAAACGGACAGAATAACGACGGAAGCGTTTGGTTCTATGAATTCATCTACAAAGGCGAGGATGAAGAGCCTGAACTTGGCTACATCGAAGACGACGCCGAATACGACGCCGTTGCTGAAGCCTTCAACCTCTACCTCGACGATGTTGAGTTTGACGAGATCGTCGACCTTCCCGAGGAGGACTCAGAGAGTCTCTAAAAAAAATAGCATCATAAAAGGGAGCTCACTAATTTAGTGTGTTCCCTTTCTTTACGCCCGACCATAAGGTAGCTGTCTATGAAAAGCCGCCTTCTCAAAAAGTTTGATTATCTTTTTTAAGTAAACAAATTATAGTATCACGTTCCACCTTATCTGAAACACCCATATTATCTAGTGTCTGTTCCAATGTCCATCCCGTATTTTTCATAAGATTCTGAACTGTAATTGCTTTATTCTCAATGTTATATTCTTCTGCATATTTCTTTACTGCTTCACACATAATTTCACGACCTTTCTTTGTTTCTTTGAAATGATGTACACTGTCCGCCAATTCTTTATAATGCATTTCTTTAGAATCTCTTGAGTGAAAATCCTGCATCAATTTTCCAAATTCATCATTTCCGGTGTATGTTCCATTAACATAGATAATATGTGCACCATCATTAAAGGCTTCTCCGGTTTCCATGATAGTTCTGTCAGCACTGTATATTGGTAATCCTTTTTTGAATTTATCATGCTTATAGATAAATATCACATAAGAATCTTTCAAGCTTTTAAAAACATCGCTTTCCCTAAGCATCCTTGAATCCAACATAGCACTGTGGAATCTTGCCCTCCTGACATGTGACCCTTCATAATTACCTTGCACTTCTATGTCAATTTCTTCTCCATCAATGTCAATTGCATGTATATCAAGGGTTATGTCTCGACCTCCAACAATAGGATTTTTGAATTCTTCCTGCCCTTTTACGCTTTTGACTATAATATCACGTTTTAATATTATTCTAAGCAAAAGTTGCGTTGCAGGAATATTTTTGTCAAAAACCAATGACATCATGTCATCATCAAAAAGCGTTAGATCATCGATAATCCGTCTTACTCTGTCACTTTCTTGTTGTTTAGCCCGACTACTATAACCATCATTTAATTCATCTTGTATCATTTATATTCTCCTTAAATAATATCATTTTTCGTAGTTTTTTCCCACAGACTTCTTATGGGACGTAAGAATCTTGAAGGAAGCATCGCATTTTCTTTTGTCCCGCAGATATAAGACATTATTAAAGCCTCTTTAGCTCTTGTCATTCCTACATACAACATCCTTCGTTCCTCTTCCTTTTCAGGTTCATATATTGCACTTCTTGAAGGAATGATTCCTTCATTCAAATCAGGAATCCAGACGTACTTGTATTCGAGCCCTTTTGAACCGTGCAATGTAAGGATATTGACTATATCATCGGCATTACTGAATTTCTTTTTACCGCTGTTCCGGTTATTAGACTTTTCTTTTTCTTCGTTAAAAGAACCAATGAACGACTTACTGTCCCTAAAATTCCTCGCCATTTTTTCAAACAGATCCAGATTCTCGGTACTGTTCGGAAACAGCTTATCAATCCCTACTTCCTTTCTTATAAACCTCACAGAAAGTGAAGGGCGCATCTTTCCTATCATCGATATATCCCTGAACAGCTTCTCCACGGCCTTCGTCCGCTCTCCGTTTCCTCTGTAAAAAGAAAGAACATCTTCTTTTCTTATCAGCTCATTCATGGCACTTTCTCTAGAAATATAGCGAAGCGGCTTATTCATTATCTTGTAGAAAAGAGCTCTTGAATTTTCAACACAGGAAAAAGAAAGATAGTAAAGACACAATAGAACAGCCTCATCATCGTACAAAGAGGCATCATCCTTGTTTTCCAGATTGCTCTTTATACCCTTTTGTCTTAGAAAAGACGCCACTGTTTTGCATTCAGAATTGGTTCGACACAAGATCCCGATATCGTTTAGATTGTTTTGTCCGCTCAAGAAGATACTCATAGCCTCATACTGCGCTTCCCTTGTCCTATATCTCCTCGCGAAAACATATCCGTCTGTCCCCGTTCCGGATATGATATTCTTCTTAAAGCGCATCTTGTTCTCGCGGATGACAAGACTTGCATTATCAAGGATTGCCTTTCCGCACCTGTAATTCACGGAAAGATTTATCAAATGCACACTTCCGCCCATCCTGTCTTTAAATTCCATCATTATTCCGGGCTTTGCACCTCGAAAGCCGTATATAGCCTGATCGTCATCACCTACAACAAAAAGATTCTTATCATCGCTTAATATCGCCTCGATATTGTTTTGCTGCATCTCGTTTATATCCTGATACTCGTCGATAAGAATATACTTGAACCTGCTTTTATATTGCTCCGCTATGTCTTTTCTATTCTCAAAGAGCTGTGCGCATATTAGAGACATATCATCAAAATCAATCTTTCCAAAAGATTTAAGCGCAGCATTATATCCTGTAAATATTGCCTCAAAATGCTCCTTATAAGGAACAGAGTCGGATACGGAACTCGGCAAAAGACCTACGTTTTTTATCCTTGATATTTCCGAAGTGATATCTTTTATGATCTCATTCTCATCTAGGAGCCTAAGTTTATTCATATTCTCCCTGCTGTTCTTTAACACATTCAGAAGAATATCTTTTACCAGTTTGTACTTAAAAAGCTCATCCGCAATCTCAATATTGTTGTAGAATCCGGCTTCTTTTCTGTGGTCTCTTAATATGTTGTAAAAAAGTGAATGGAAGGTTCCGAATGAAACCTCCGGATAAGAACTATCCGTGATCTTTAAAAATCTCTGCTGCATCTCAATCGCAGCAGCCTTGGTAAACGTTATTACAAGAATCGAAGAAGGATCTGCACCGTATTCTTCGATCAGATATTTAAGCCTTTGTACGATAACAAAGGTTTTGCCGCTCCCCGGTCCCGCAAGAACCATTGCGGGACCGTCTCTGTGAGTAATCGCTTCCTCTTGAGCGGCATTTACTTTAACGTCAACCAAAGGTGGTAAAACGTTATTATTTCTCAAGTAATTCAATTCCTTTTTTAATTCTGTTAATTGTCTCTTCCTTGCCGATAACTTCCATAAGCTCTGTAGCTCCGCAGGGAGTCATTTCTTTTCCTGAAACAGCAATTCTTACAGGCCAGAGAACATAACCGTTCTTGTACTCGTTAGTCTTGATGTAATCGGAAAGAAGTGCATAAAGAGCATCATTTGTATAGTCATCATGCGCTTCGAGAAGAGGAAGAACCTCTTTTAACACCTTAAGAGAAGTCTCTTCGTTGGTCTTCATCTTCTTATGTGAGTAGATAGCTGTATCGTACTCGGGAAGCTTTGCAAAGAACTTAACCATATCTGCGATATCTGGCCAGATCTCGATACGAGTCTTAACCATATTTGCGATCTGCTTAAGCTTGGTATCGTCAGAAGAAAGTACGCTGTCTCCCTCTTCCTTAAGAGCATCTACGATGTAAGGCTTAGCCATCTCAAAGAACTTGTCCTCATCCATCTTCTTAAGGTACTCACCGTTCATCCACTTAAGCTTAGTATAGTCAAATACTGCAGGTGACTTATTGATGCGCTTGTAATCAAACTTCTCGATAAGCTCCTGAAGGCTCATGATCTCATTGTTATCATCAGGTGACCATCCAAGGAGTGCAACAAAGTTAACAACAGCCTCAGGCAAAAATCCCTGTTCGATAAGATCTTCGAATGAAGAATGTCCGCTTCTCTTAGAGAGCTTCTTGTGCTCCTCATCAGTGATAAGAGGACAATGTATATACTTGGGAATCTCCCATCCGAATGCATCATAAAGTCTGTTGTACTTAGGTGATGATGAAATATACTCATTACCTCTTACAACGTGTGTGATTCCCATAAGATGGTCATCAACAACGTTCGCAAAATTGTAAGTGGGATATCCGTCGGACTTAATAAGGATCATGTCATCAAGTTCCTTATTTTCAACGGTTACATCTCCGTACAACTCATCATGGAAAGTTGTTGTACCCTCTGTGGGATTGTTCTGTCTTATAACAAAAGGCTTACCCTCAGCGAGGTTCTTCTCAACTTCTTCCTTTGAAAGAGAAAGACAATGCTTGTCATAAACACTGATCTCTTTTCCATCAACAACCTGAACAAGTGAAGCAAGTCTCTCCTGATCGCAGAAGCAATAATAAGCTTCTCCTTTCTCTACAAGCTCTTTTGCATAAGTCATGTAGATACCGGCCTTCTGTCTCTCACTCTGAACATAAGGTCCGACCTCACCGCCGACATCGGGGCCTTCATCATGGATAAGTCCTGTATCCTTGAGTGTTTTATAAATAATTTCAGTAGCACCTTCAACAAAGCGCTCCTGATCTGTATCTTCTATTCTGAGAATATAATCGCCGCCCTCATGCTTTGTAATAAGATAAGCATAAAGAGCTGTTCTTAAATTTCCTACGTGCATGCGGCCTGTTGGGCTCGGTGCATATCTTGTACGAATCTTTGACATTTTTAACCTCGATCATTCATTATGTGTATTTGCGTATCCAAACGATTTATTATTGTAGCATACAATATCTTTTTTTCAATACCGCGTGGCAATTATGGCAAGATCACCTTATCAATTCTTGCCTGTAGAGCCAAAACCGCCTCTGTCAGCACCATCTAAATGTTCACATTCGTCAAATACGATTGCGGGCTGATTCTCCATGATCCTGAACTGACAAATTCTGTCATTAAAGCCGATGTGTGTATCTCTCATTGCGATAACAGGCATAAACCACTGATCGTTATCTCCGCAATATGAATGGTCGACAACACCCATATGATTGGTTTGAACAACGCCAAAGTTCTTGAATGTAGAACTTCTCGGAACAATATGTGCTTCATAGCCTTCCGGAATCTCCATTGCGACTCCGAGAGGAACAAGATGAAATTCACCCTGCTTAAGATCGATATCCTCAGCGCTTCTAAGATCGATCCAATCCGACTTACCATCGATATATGTAAGCTTTTCAAGCTTGTCGTTAAAATATTTTATCTTGATATTTTTTCCCATGTCTCTCCTCCAATAATTTGTTCAACGCATTTTATTATAATTGATTTTGCTTCTTTTAGCTAATAAAAAGAAAAACTCCCACGAATCATAACCTCGTGGGAGTATATAAAACTTATACTGATTTTTAATCTAAATAATTATATCAACTAAATAATTATCTCAATACCCTTGTAATACTTTATTTCAGTTTATCTCGACAACTTTATAATCCTTCTCTTCTACAGCCTTCTTAAGTATTTCATCCGAAACATCAAGGTTAAGCTTTACAACAGCTGTTTTGTTCTCGAAGCTTACATTTACTTCCTCAACACCTTCAACCGCCTCAAGTGCACTCTTTACAGTGTTTTCGCAATGAGCACTGATCATGCCTTCAATGCTGAGTGTCTTAGTTTTATTAATCTCTTCGACTTTAGCCAAAGACGAAACAATGATCTCATTCTCCATATCATCATCATCGTCGTCATCAGAGCTCTTTTTACGTGCATTTTTGCCGAGCTTCTTCTTATCTTTTGAGGCATCACGAATATCAAAGATATTAAGTCCAAGTGCCTTCGATACTACAAAGAAGCTTGATAAACTCATCACCGCCGCACCAAACATCGGACTGATAGTAAGCTTAAAGAAAGCAATAAGACAGCCCGCCGCAACAGGAATCGCAATCGCATTATAAATAAATGTCCAGAAAAGATTCTGATGAATATTATCAAGTACTCCCTTTGACAATCTCACAGCACCGGAAACATCAAGAAGGCTGTTCCTCATAAGTACAATGTCAGCAGATTCAACAGCTATCTCAGTTCCTGCTCCGATAGCAAGACCAACGTCTGCGGCATCAAGCGAATCGGCATCAATAATACCGTCGCCGACCATTATGACCTTGCCTTCTTTCATAAGCTGATCGACAATTTCTTTTTTGTTCTCAGGAAGCACGCCTGCATAAACTTCGTTTACACCTGCTTTTGCAGCGATAGCTCTGGCAGTATTCTCATTGTCTCCCGTTATCATGACAACTCGAATTCCCATATTCTTGAGCTCTTCAATAGCCTGAGCAGAGTCATCCTTTATCGTATCGGCAACAGCTATGATACCGACAAAGTTATTATCCTTTGCATAAAATAACGGTGTCTTACCCCTGATTGAAAAGCCGTAAGCCTTCTTTGTAACTTCCTCGGGGATATTTGCATATTTCGAAATATAATTAAAATTACCGCATCTTACAACACTGCCGTCAATCGTACCCTCAAGTCCGCTTCCCTGAATAACAGAAAAATCTTCCACATCCAGGCCGGAATCAATATCTCCGCAAACACTTGAAGCATATGTTGCTATCGCTTTTGCAAGAGGACGGGTACTCTTTGATTCGAGAATACCTGCAAGCTTTACAAATTCAAATTCTGCAGCCTCATTTTCTTCCTGTGACGATTCACTGTCAACAATCGCCTGCGCAAGAAGAATATCCGTAACAACGGGCTCTCCCTTTGTTATTGTTCCTGTCTTATCAAGGACAACAATATCGCATTTACCTGTGCTTTCAAGAATTGATGCATTCTTATAAAGGATACCGTTTTTAACACCTACACCGTTTCCGACCATCATTGCAACAGGAGTAGCAAGACCAAGTGCACAAGGGCAACTGATAACAAGAACGGCAACTCCTCTTGCAAGCGCATAGCCAAATCCCGCACCGTTGATAAGCCATGCCATTATAGTAAACAGGGACATACACATAACGATCGGAACAAAAACTCCGGATATTTTGTCCGCAAGTTTTCCGATAGGTGCCTTGGTTTCGGCCGCATCACTTACAACAGTGATAATCTGTGAAAGTGTTGTATCTTTTCCCACTCTTGTAGCCTTACATTTAATATCACCGGAAGTATTGAGAGTAGCGGCATACACACTGCTTCCCTCGCTCTTTTCAACCGGAATGCTTTCACCGGTGATTGATGATTCATCGACAGAACTGCTTCCCTCTATGATCACGCCGTCAACAGGGATACGCTCATCAGCCTTTACGACAAATACATCATCGACATTGACCTTGTCAATCTCAACTTCTTTTTCGGCGCCGTTCTCATCAACTATAACTGCGTTTTTTGCAACAAGCTTTATGAGATTCTTAAGCGCATTAGTGGTTTTGCCCTTTATGCGCGCTTCAAGCATTTTGCCGACATTGATAAGAGTCAGGATTACGGCCGCTGATTCAAAATACAGCTCATCATAAAATAAATTGTTCTTCTCGGGGGACCCTTTGGCATAAGAAAGAACCATTATGCCAAGTGCAAACGCACTGTATACAAAAGAAGCAGAGCTTCCGAGGGCCACAAGGCTGTCCGCATTGGGTGCCTTGTGTGAAAGCCCACTGAAGCCGCTAAAATATATTCTTATATTGATGATCATAATAATAACGCATAAGATCATCTGAATGGTTCCCACTGCAATATAATTACCTTCCAGAAAAGGAGGCAGCGGAAAACCGAATGTCTTGTGTCCCATAGAAAAGTACACAAGAATAAGAGATAAAACTATTGAAAAAATAAGTCTTTTTTTCAGGATAGGAGTTTCTTTATCTTTAAGGACCTCCTCGTCATCGTTTTTCTGACTTTCTTCATCAAGTAAAGCTGCCTGATATCCCGCATCTTCAACAGCTTTTATAATATCTGATGAAAGAACATTTCCCTCAACCGTCATTGAATTGGTTAAAAGACTAACATTACACTCCGTCACGCCTTTTAGCGCATTAACAGCTTTCTCCACACGCACCTGACATGCGGCACAACTCATTCCGGTAATAACATATTTTTCCATAACATTCCCTTTTTTCATACTCATAGGCTATAGCCGGGCAGTAAATTTTTTATCCCGACTTCACTCCCATGTGAGCATCAAGATTGATTCTGACGTTCTACAAGATGCTCTCCGCAGTATATTTCACGAAGCTTTGGTTTGTCAATTTTTCCCGTGGGATTTCTGAGTACGTTTGCAAAAATAATCTTTCTTGGTCTTTTGTATCTCGGAAGATCCACGCAAAAATGTTCAACCTCTTCCTCTGTTAAAGTCATGCCTTCTTTCACCTGAATAATGGCGGCAGCAATCTCCCCGAGTCTGTCGTCCTGAAGGCCTATAACAGCGGCATCATGTATCTTGTCATTTTTCATGAGGAAGCTCTCTATCTGAACGGGATAGAGATTTTCTCCACCTGAAATTATAACATCTTTTTTCCTATCTACAAGAAATATAAATCCATCTTCGTCCTGACGGGCCATATCTCCTGTAAAAAGCCAGCCGTCTTTAAGAATCTCGGCAGTTGCTTCAGGGTTCTTGTAATACTCAACCATTACGCCGGGGCCCTTTACGCAAAGCTCACCGATATCGCCCTTCTGAACTTCTTTTCCGTTATCATCGACGATCTTGGTCTTCCAGCCGTATCCCGGAATTCCGATGGCACCGACTTTCTCAACATTCTCAAGTCCAAGATGCACGCAGCCAGGGCCTGTTGACTCCGATAGGCCGTAGTTAGTGTCATACTTGTGATGAGGGAAATATTTAAGCCATCTCTTTATAAGACTCGGCGGAATAGGCTGTGCTCCGATATGCATGAGTCTCCACTGCTTGAGATGATAATCCTCTATCTTTATCTTGCCCGAATCGAGCGCCGCAAGAATATCCTGCGCCCACGGCACAAGGAGCCATACTATGGTACATCCTTCCTCGGAAACCGCTTTAAATATAGACTCAGGTGAGTTTCCTTTTAACAATACCGCTCTGCTACCTGTATAAAGAGATCCGAACCAGTGCATCTTAGCGCCCGTGTGATATAACGGCGGAATGCAAAGGAAATTGTCCTCATGTGTAGTTTCATGATGGATAGCCTCCATCTTGGCAGACTGCATAAGTGCAGTATGAATGTGCAAAATAGCTTTGGGAAATCCGGTAGTTCCCGAAGAAAAATAAATTGCCGCATCATCCTTATCTTCGATAAGAATTCTGGGTGCAACAGATGAACTATTCGATACCTGTCTGTAATAATCATCGGCATAAGAAGGACACTGATCTCCCACAAAGAAAAGAAGAGTCTCTTTCTTGATCTTCTCCGCGATATCCTCGATACGTCCGATAAATTCAGGTCCGTAGAAAAGAACATCCGAATCCGATGCGTTAAGGCAGTAATCAATCTCATCCGCTGTAAATCTGAAATTAAGCGGAACCGCGATAGCTCCCGCCTTAAGTATTCCGAAATAAATAGGGAGCCATTCGAGACAATTCATAAGAAGTATCGCACACTTCTGTCCCTTTTTTATCCCTCTTTCGATAAGCATATTGGCAACCCTGTTTGCCTTCTCGTCAAATACAGACCATGTGATCTGTCTTCTGTAATATGCTGTGGAAGTCGGCTGAATAAGCTCATATTCCTTCCATGTAACCCTCTGCTCTTCTTTAATCTCCGGATTAATCTCAACAAGAGCAATTTCATCCCCATACAATTTGCTGTTTCGTTCCAATAAATCCGTAATTGGCATAAGAAATCCTCCGCTTTAAAGTGCTAAAGTAAAGTATAAACGTATTCTATTTAAAGGTCAAATATGATATATTAAC
>JAEEGI010000858.1_pt1 | contig 80931 bp, 50 predicted proteins | sample 8958751 | NCBI WGS metagenome assembly JAEEGI01 (sample SAMN16246545, study PRJNA631951) | gut metagenome | biome: gut microbiome; feature: rumen; material: KS-attached | host: Bos | place: Iran: Karaj | collected 2018-10 | reverse complement strand
GAGGTGGCCGGCCGCGACCAGGAAGGATTGATGGATCTCGAAGAGGACTTTATCAAATATTGCGTGCGCTGGGCACTCGACAACTGTGCCGACGATCTTGCCTTCCTCAACCAGATGATAGACAAGACCCTTATCCAACGCCTCGAAGGTGTGCTCAAGGAGACCTTCGTCCGCCTGCCCTATACCGAGGGTATCAATATCCTCCAGCAGGCCATCAAGGACGGTAAGAAGTTTGAGTTCCCCTGCAACTGGGGCGACGACCTTGCTTCTGAGCATGAGCGCTACCTCGTTGAGGAGCATTTCAAGAAGCCCGTCATCATGACCGACTACCCCACCGCCATCAAAGCCTTCTACATGAAACAGAACCCAGAGGCCCCATCAGCCTCAGCCTCCTCCGTAGGCTACCGTGGCTCCGTGGCCCCCGGTCCAACCATGCAGGGCACCGACGTCCTCTTCCCCCAGATCGGAGAAATCATTGGCGGCTCTGTCCGTGAGGAGTCTTACGACAAGCTCATGGCTGAGATCAACCGTCGACAGATGGAGACCGACAAGCTCTGGTGGTATCTCGACACTCGCCGTTGGGGGTCCTGCCCTCATGCAGGCTTCGGACTCGGCTTCGAGCGCCTCATCCTTTTCGTCACTGGCATGCAAAACATCCGTGATGTCATACCCTTCCCGAGAACTCCAAAGTCTGCCGAGTTCTAATATATATATAATAAGGTGTAGTAATGATGTATAAAGAGATTTTTGCATAGTTTTCATAAAAAAAACGCTGAAACGCCCTAAAAAAGGCAACTTTTTCGTGTTTTTTCGAAAAAATAATCGAAAATTCTTGCGAGATTTAAGAAATATGTCTATATTTGCACCAAAAATTTGGCTCCATGCAGGAGTTATAGTGCCCGAATGTCGGCTTTTGTGGCCTAATTCCGGGTGGATTTGAGAGAAGCGAAGAATAAGAAGAAAGTACAAACAACTTAATTTTTTTTATTAACTTAATTATTTAAATCGTATGAAGAAAAAAGTTTTTAGTAAACTGCTTATGGGAGCACTTCTGGTTGCTTCTGTAAGTTCTTTCACGTCCTGTAAGGACTACGATGACGACATCAACGACATTCGTAGTAGAATTGATGGACTGAACACTTCACTGAATACGACTGTGACGAACAAGATCGCTACTGTTGAGAGCAGCATCGATCAACTGTCAAAGCAGTTGGCTGAGGTGAAGGCTGATTACGCTAAGGCCGATGAGGCTCTGAAGACCGCTCTTCAGACTTCTATCAGCGCTGCTGCCGACAAGGCTAACGCTGCTGATTCGAAGGCTACGGCTAATGCCAGCGACATTCTGAAGCTGCAGGGTGAGGTGGTCAACTTGAAGACCACTGACGCTAACCTGCAGGCTGCCATTGACAAGTTGGATGCTGCCCTGAAGGAGGCTAACGCTACGCTGAAGTCTCAGGGTGAGACTCTGATTGGTCTGGCTGCTACTGATCAGCGTTTGGAGACTGGTATCAACGAGGCTAAGGCACAGGCTGCCAACGCTCTGTCTGAGGCTCAGAAGGCTCAGACTGCTGCTGCTACCAACGCTACCAACCTGGCAACTACCGACGCCACTCTCGCTGCTCTGCAGAAGACGGTTTCTGATAACCTGACAAGCGTTAACAACAGAATTAGCAGTGAGATTGCTAAGCTTGACGCTCGTATCGTTATCAACGAAGGTAACATTACTAAGCTGCAGGAGGCTGCTACTAAGGCTGAGGCTAACCTCACTACCATCAACACCAAGCTCGCTGAGCTGGCTGCTAAGGACACCGAGATTAGCAATGCTGTTAGCGAAGGCCTGACTAAGCTGGCTGCAAGTCTGGGCACTTCTGTTGAAGAGCTGAAGACCTTGATTAATAACAACAAGAGCGAACTGATTTCTAAGATTGGTGAAGAGGCTACTGCTCGCGTAGAGGCTATTAACGCTCTTTCTAACCGCGTTACTGCCAACGAAGTTGCTATCAAGAACATCCAGGAGGAGACCCTTCCTAATCTCATCAAGAACCTGAGAGAGCACCTTGTTCCTGAGTACGTGGAGAAAGAGGTTGCTAAGCAGCTTCCCGCCGCTCTCGAGGTATTCATGAACGACGAGGTTATGCCTTATGTTGAGGATATCGTTGCTACCGAGACTGGTAAGAACAAGAGCCTCATCGACGCTCTGGCCGCTAAGGTAAAGCAGGACAGCACTGATCTGGCTGCTTTCACCGACGCTCAGTTCCTGCTGACCGCTGGTCTGCTGGCAGGTAAGTATGAGCTGGATGACGAGGCTTCTGCTGATGCTCTCTCCGCTAAGGCTCTGGCTGACGCTATTGCTGATGCTGATGCTATCCTGCAGGACAACATCGACGATGTTGCTGATGCTCTGGATGCTGAGAAGAACCCCGATGTTGCTGGTTCTCTCGCTGCTCTGATCGCTCAGATCAAGAACGATGCTGACGAGACCTCTATCGCTGGTAAGCTGAAGGCTCTGACCAATGGCTTCAATGCTGCTGTTGACGAGACCAATCCTGCTTCTCTGGCTGGTCGCTTCAAGACCATCGAGGACTTCTTCGCTCCTGCTGCTGATGAGACTGAGGCTGCTGACATCTCTGTTGCCAACCTGGCTGCTAAGATTGCCGAGACCGAGAGCTTCACTACTGCTGTTGCCAAGGCTGCTTCTGATGCCAATGGCGAGGTTCTGGGCATGATTACCGCTATCCACCTCTTCGCTAACCAGCACCAGGCTGAGTGCGACGAGTATGGTAAGGTTCGCAAGTACAATGGTGAGACTTATGAGTACCCCTATGGTTACGACAACTTCGATCACTATCTGACCTTCGTATACACTGTTGAGCAGGGTATCGACTACGACTACTGTGATCTCGAGGCTAAGACTCCTAACTGGAACTATCCTGAGGGTCTGATCCGTCAGCTGAAGGGTATCACCGCCAAGAAGGACGACAAGATGCCTGCTGACTATGACTTCTCTTATGACAAGGGTGGTTTCTCTGGTTCTGAATCAGACTACGACTTCGTCGATGGTCGTTTCCGCACCTTCAGTGACTCTATCCTCGTTCGCGTTAGCCCGACCAACGCTAAACTCGACATGGCTGAGATTGCCCTGCTGAACTCTAAGGGTCAGAACATTGTTGACGCTGGTCTCGTTGAGATTGAGGACGTTCAGAGGTATAATGAGATGATTACTCGTAAACCTTATGATACTCGTAATGCTGAAGGCAACGAGACTGGTCTGTGGGTCATCAAGTTTAAGCTCGTTGACGATAAGGTAGGTGATCTTTGGGATCAGTATGCTACCTATAAGGGTGGTGACATCGTTTACGCTGTTGCTGTTAAGAATGCTGGTGTAACGCTCGACGAAGAGGGTGAGGTTGATACCGATGCTCAGCGTTACGTTGTTTCTGAGTATGACCTGTCTCTCGCTCTGGAGAAGTCTTGGAATGCTTGGAACTTCACCGTTAACGGAATCGACGTTAATGACATCCACAACCGTTACATCATGCCTGAGCAGAGTGCAAATGGTTACACTGCTTGGACTGACGATCCCAAGAACTTCACAGCTTCATTCCGTTATGAGCTGACTTGGAATGGTGCTGCTCCTTGCTGTGACGAGCAGGAAGGCGGCGAGCAGGAAGGTGGCTCTGAGGAGGAAGGTAGCTCTGAGCAGGAGGTTATTAAGGCTTCTTGGTATGAGTACTGCTGGAGCTGCGCATTCAACAATGATGGACAGGCTGAATTCGATTGTGAGAACGAAGATTTGATGTCTGAGAATATCTATGGTGGCTTCAACACTATCCTGTTCAAGGAAGAGTTTGACAACACCAATACCGATGTTTCTACTGATGAGGATTGCAAGGGCATTAACACTGTTGACCGTCTGCGTCATACTCGTGATGGTTACGAGGCTCGTGCCCGTGACGGTGTTGATAACCGTCACATGAAGGAGCCTCTCGGTATCGAGTTCTCTGCAGATCAGGCACCTGAGGGTGAGAGCGGAGAATGGGCCGAGATTGAGATTAAGTTCCCCGTTTCTATTTGCGGTGAACAGACCCGTATCCGTGGTTTCTTCGTAACGTTGGATAACCACTTCGCTATTGAGTCTGACAACTCTGAGATCAATGCTTGGGCTACTTATAAGTTCAAGAATGTTGCTAAGTACAGCTACAACCACGGTGTGAAGGAGACTGATCCCGAGGAGCTCGTCGACGAGGCTATCGTTCTGCAGCCCGGTAACCAGGGTAAGATCTGGATCAAGGATGCTAAGAACCTCCGCAACGGTGACGTCATCGGTTTCCGTGTACACGCTGTCAACCTCGACGGTACGTTCACTGACCCGGACGGTCGTGCATTCTATGTACGCATCGGTAAGGAGGAGAAGAACCGCAAGATGTCGTTCCACGTAACCACTTACAAGAACAATGAGGCTTCTTGGGCTCTCCAGGATGCTAAGGCTGCTGCCAACAACCAGATTATTGCTGACTTCAACAAGGAGCAGGCTGACAATAAGAGCGATGACCGCTTCTTCAACCGCGATCCGTATTATGCCGACCAGTATGATGATCAGAGCTACTATGCTGTTTACTACTGGCGTGGTGAGAATCCTGCTATTCGTGCTGCTGGTACCAATGCTACTGAAGCTCAGTATCCTATTGCCAATACTGGTAGGGGTTATTACAATCCTGAGTATGCTGATTACTATCCAGGTGAAGGTAATGAATATGAAGAAGGTTATGGAAGAGCTCTTTACACTCGTAATGGTTCAACAACTATCCACGGTGCACACATGAATGGTCTGTCACCTGAAGATGTCTTCGATCTGATGTACAGCTTCGATGGCGGTGCTGCTATCGATCCTGATAATGTATCGACTAATCCGAATGATGATAAGGACGAGTATAGCAAGCGTTGGTTCGCTTTCGATTATAACGGCCAGCCCAATAAGCAGACTCTCAGCGTAAAGGCTGCTATCAGGGAAGGTTTCGCTAACCGTCTGGAGGATAACAAGACTTATCACTTCACCATGGAGATTCGTCGTCGTGACGGTATGACCAGCAGCTATCGTGTAATCAATACCTATGATATCGATGTTACGAAGGTAATGCCTACTGGTCTGCCTAAGGACTTCAGCGTGAAGAGCAACCAGCTCGCTGGTGGTGCATGGACTATCTACCTGCGCCCATGGGTTGAGGATGCAGTTGTTCCATCAGGTGCAACTACCATGCCTGTGATTGAACCTAACCCATGGATTAACACGTGGTATGACAAGGCTGACAAGTGGCTTGCTGGCGCTACTGACGATGTTGCCAAGAAGGCTGCCTTTGCTAAGGGCTTCAATAACATTGGTAAGGACGGTAAGGTGATTAACATGAATGGACAAGAAGATGAGCATGAATATCGTTGGGGTATGGACGTTCGTCCTTACAACCTCGAGGGAATGTTCAATGGTCTGTACGTAGACGATGACAACGATGGTACTCCTTCAATCAGTCGGAACTACTTCTTCGTATTCACTGGTTCTGGTAACCTCGCTACCAGCTACACCAACGAGCAAGACTTCCTTAACAAGGATGCTGATGCTATCGCTACTTACAACTATGCTTACGATCCTGATGCCGTCAATCCTGGTAATGACAACACTGCTCTGACTCATGTTGAGGGTGCTTACCGTGTACCTGCTATCCACTGGAGCCATATTGGCGAAAGCAAGGCTGTGGAGGCTGGATACATTTATCGCAACATTTCCGCTAAGATTGGTGAGGATGGCACGTTCCTTGCTCCTTATGATGAGCAGGAGAGTTACGAGAGCCTCAAGACTTCTATCCTTAATCGCGACTGGGTAATTGAACCTGTTGCAATTATGGTTGGTGACAAGCCTCTGATGGCAACTTACGCTTGCGCTATGGGCGCTGGTGTTAAGTTCACACAGTGTGCTCTGAATGCTGTTGTGAATGGCAAGGCTTACGAGTTCGAGTACAACCAGGATGTATTGGTTAAGCCGTTCTTCGGTAAGTTCTACTACACGAGCACGAAGTGGTTCAAGATGGCTGAAAAGGAGAAAGAGCAGGCTTACTTCGACACTCAGTTCGAGGGTGCATTCGGTGCTGCTATGAAGCTCGAGAAGAAAGACTCTGCCGCTCTGAAGGATGTTCTCGCCAACAATGTGATGTGGATTGATCGTACTTCTCTGAAGTTCACGACCACTACCGCTGGTTATAATTACCTTGACTACTATTACAAGCCCATCTGGGTTGATGCACAGGGTAATGAGCTGAAGGAGTCTGACATGGAGCTTGATAGCTACAAGTACAGCACCAACTTCATTAATAAGGTGGACGGTGTTGCCATGAAGCGTATGGCTCGTGACACCGGTCTGCCCGACTTCAAGACTGATGTTGCTGGTGAGTTCAGCTTCGACATCTATGACATCTGGTTCCACAAGACCACTGTTAAGGTTGGCTTCACCATCAAGAAACCTGAGAACACGACCGCTCGTGCAACCCGCTAAAAGCGTGTGATATCGAAGTGACTTAGTGGTCACAATCCTATAGGAATGGGGGCGCCCACTGCGGACGCCCCCATTATTTCAGAAAGAAAGTATCAAAAGGATTAGTTAAGATGAAAAGATTTTTAGGAATACTGACCGTCTGTGCTGCCGTCGCAGTAATGTTGCTGACCAGCTGCCACAAGGTAGTGCGTGCCGACGTTCGCGCCCTTGTTGACGAGATCAACGACTCCGTGATGGTGACGAAGATTGACGGTAAGGTGGTGAAGTTCGACATCAGCGAGGCAAGGTTTACTAATGGTGCCGTGATGTACGGAGACTCTGTCATCGTGAACTACATCGGCGACCTGTCGATGAAGCGTGCCTTCGCCGAGTCTGTATGGCTTATTGAGCGTCCGAGTCAGATTATCGTAATCGACAAGAACGCAGTCATTGATCCTAATGCTCCTGTAGAGACCCGTCCGGCAGAAACTCGTAGAAGCGAGGCTACCAAGGAAGGTCTCAAGGTAGTGAGAGCTTTCACCAAAAAGAAGTAAAACCAATAAACAACGCTTTAGATTATGAAACGAATGAAGACAATACTGGCTGCAGCATTCCTGATGCTGTCAATGGGCGCCTCTGCCCAGGCCACGTACACGGCCAAGGATGGCTGTGAGTACACATTCCAGAAGCACTGGTTCCTGAACTTGGAGGGCGGTGCCCAGTATACGCTGGGTGAGACGAAGTTCCGTCGTCTGATCTCTCCGAACGTTCAGTTGGGTATCGGTTACCAGTTCAACCCCGTACTGGCTCTGCGCCTGCAGGCCAACGGCTGGCAGTCGAAGGGTGGCTGGAACGGCTACATGCCCAGCAACGGTAGCCTGGCTTTCACCAGGTCTTACAAGTACAAGTATGTTGCTCCCGGACTTGACCTGATGGTTAATCTGTGCAACCTCATTGGTGGTTACAACCCCAACCGTGTGTTCAACCTGACCGCCTTCATCGGTGGTGGTGCTAACATCGCCTTCGACAACGACGAGGTGAACGTGATTGCCAAGGACGTGAAGGACGTAGATGCTTACCTGCTGCAGAACCTGTGGGACGGCACGAAGGTGCTCCCCTTCGCTCGTGGTGGTATCGAGGCAGCCTTCAAGCTGACCGACGCTGTGAGCCTGATCATCGAGGGTAACGCCAACGGTCTGTCTGACAAGTACAACTCTAAGAAGGACAACGACGACAACCTCGACTGGTACTTCAACGCACTGGCTGGTTTCCGCATCAACCTGGGTAAGACCTACACCAAGGTCGTTCCCCCCGCTCCGGAGCCCGAGCCCGTTCCCGTCGTAGTTGAGCCCGCTCCCGTGGTTGAGCCCGCTCCCGCTCCCGCACCTGTTGTGGAGAAGATCGAGCCCATCCGCCGCGACGTGTTCTTCAAGATCAACAAGTTCGACATCCAGGAGTCTGAGGCCCAGAAGGTGAAGGATATCGCCTACTACCTCATCAAGTATCCTGAGTCGAAGGTGGTTGTCACTGGTTATGCCGACGCCGGCACTGGTAACGACAAGATCAACGACCGTCTGGCCGCCCAGCGTGCCGACGCCGTTGTGAAGGCCCTGAAGGAGCAGTATGGCATCGATGCCGCTCGCATCAGCTACGACTCTAAGGGTGCCCGCGTTCAGCCGTTCTCTGAGAACGACATGAACCGTGTCAGCATCTGTATCGCTGAGTAATTGGTGACTGATAAAACTGATATAGAGGTGGAAAGCGCATGCTTTCCACCTTTTATTAGGATATAATTGGTTATGAATAGAAAAGCTAAGAAAACGTTGTTCATGATGCTGCTGCCTTTGGTGGCCATCATGTTTTATGCCTGTAATGGTAATAATGGTAAGGTGCGCATCACCGAGGATGAGGCCGAGATACAATTCGATTCACTCAGCCATGACTATGGTTTTATGCCTCAAGACACTGTTTCTGTCTATGAATTCGTGTTCTACAACATTGGCGGTACACCATTGCATTTGGAGGATGTTGCTCCTTCCTGTGGTTGCGTGCTTGTTGACTATCCCAAGGGCTCGATAGAGCCTGGTGAGAAGGGCAGTATTACCGCAAAGTATAATACTCACAACCGTCGGCCCGGACACTTCAACAAGTCCATCCGGGTGTACAGTAACGCCAAGACAAGCTTTGTACGGTTGAAAGTCACGGGAATTGTTGGAGAGAAGACAAAGAAGAAAGAGACAGAGAAAGCAAAAGAGAAAGAGGAGCAGGAATGATGCTCTGAGCAAAGTAAAAGAGGGTGTGTCAAAACACAAGAAATAAATTATAAACAACGGATTTTACGGATTTTTCGGATTTAAGCCCTACTGATAATCAGTAACTTAGATAATCCGATTAATCCGTGAAATCCGTTGTTGTGAATTATGACACAGCTCTTTCTAGTTTACCCGGACTAAACTCAATCGATAGTTTCCGAGCTGTTTTCGGATAGGCGGATGCCGTCGTCGCCGATGGTAATGAGGTGGCGACGGTAGAGGTCGCCGACGGCCTGTTTGTAGGCTTTCTTTGACACCCCGAAGCGGGCGGAAATATCGTCGGCAGGAGAGTGGTCGCCAAGGTTGCAGTAGCCGTCGTTCTCGTACAGGTAGCGCAGCAGCTGCTCGGCGAAGTCGAGGGCACGCTGGCGACCCGTGGTCTTCTGGTAGCGCTCCACCTTGGCGGTAGCCATAAGGCGGTGGGTCTTGGGGTCTTCCATCACGTAGACATAGTAGGTGCGTCCGCGCTCCATGCGCTGCTTCTGCTCCCTGAAGGGGCAGAAGAGGTCTTTTTGCAGTCCCCAATGGAGGAAGGCACCGTACTCGTTAGTCCAGGCGCACTCGAGGTAGGCGAATTCGCCTACCTTGGCGAGGGGATGCTCGGTGGTGGCAACGATGCGCTCGTCGTGGTCGAGGTAGAGGAATACTTCTATCTCGTCGCCGATGTGCATGTCGGGGGTGACGTAGCGCTGGGGAAGGAGGATTTCGTCGTAAGGCGAAGGGGAGGCGGGGGAAGGCGAGGACGACGGAGAGGAGGCTGACGGAGAGGAGGCTGACGACAGGGAAGCCGAGGGAGAGGAAGCCGACGACAGGGAAGCCGAGGGAGAGGAACCCGACGGAGAACCGTCGGGCACGGTGGCTGGGGGCACGGTGGCTGGGGGCACGGTAGTGGCGGCGACGGGGGATACGGGAGCGACAGGGGCGATGGGACTTAGGTAGAGGCCGAAGTCGACGCGTTTGACGATGCGGAGGGTGTTGTAGTTGCCGAGAGTAATCATTGGGGGGATTCTGGGGATTCTGGGAGGGATGGGGCTAATGGGGCCACTGGGGCCTCTGGGGCTGATGGGGCTAATGGGGCTTCTGGGAGTAATGGGGCTTCTGGGAGTAATGGGGCTTCTGGGACCAATGGGGCTTTGGGGGAGGGCTCCAGCTGGCCGTCGCGGAGGTGGATGGTGCGGTCGGTGATGGCGGCGAGCTCTTCGTCGTGGGTGACGATGACGAAGGTTTGGCCGAAGCGGTCGCGGAGGTCGAAGAAGAGACGGTGGAGCTCCTGCTTATTATGGGTGTCGAGTGAACCGGAAGGCTCGTCGGCCAGGATGACGGCGGGGTTGTTGACGAGGGCGCGAGCCACGGCAATGCGCTGCTTTTCACCGCCCGAGAGCTCTGCGGGCTTGTGGGTGGCGCGGTCGGCAAGTCCCATGAACTGGAGCAGTTCGTTGGCGCGTTCCTTGGCTTTCTTCTGTGAGGTGCCGGCAATGTAGGCCGGTATCATGATGTTCTCCAGTGCTGTGAACTCGGGGAGGAGCTGGTGGAACTGGAAAACGAAGCCGATGTGGCGGTTGCGGAAGTCTGCGAGGGCTTTCTGGGAGAGAGAGGTTACGTCGATAGAGTCGACGTATACAGAACCTGCGTCGGGGCGGTCGAGGGTGCCGATGATTTGTAACAGGGTGGTCTTACCGGCACCGGAGGGGCCGACAATGCTCACGACCTCGCCTCGGTCGATGTGGAGGGAGATGCCTTTGAGGACTTGTAGTGAGCCGAAGCTCTTGGTGATATTTTCTGTGGTAATCATAATTTTTGGACTTATGGGGCTTATGGGGCTAATGGGACCTCTGGGAGGGCTGGGAGTAATGGGACCTCTGGGAGGACTGGGATTTATGAAGGAGTTTCAGGAGCCAGTCGTAGATACTGCTTTCCTCATGGTGCTGGGCCTCGGTAAAGCTCATGCGGTCTTCCTTTTGGTCGCCGTACTGGTCGGGGAAGATAATCATGAGGTTTTTGCCTGAGAAGTACTTTTGCAGCTCGTCGGGCAGCCGCTCGAGGGCGTTTTTGTAGGAGATGGTGCCTTTACGTGCGGTGACGACGACGAAGAGATTGTCTTCGGAGATGTGGGCGGCGAGCTGTGGAAGTTCGTTCCAATGGCCCATGGGTGTGAATTCAGCGCGTACGGAGGGATGGTCGGTGTTGATAAAGCCGGAGATGAGGTCCAGCGACTCACTCCTTCCGTGGAACTGTATGCGGCAGTCGAGCTCGCCAGCAAGGCGGCAGAGCCGTTCCAGCCAGCGGTGGAAACCCGGTTCGAACTCAGCCCGGCTGGGCACGGCCACCTGTATGCGGCGCAGGGTGTTGAGGGGCTGTACAAAGCGTGAGAGCATAATCTGTCGGTTCAGACCGTTGTAGAGACTCTGTATGAAGTCGCCCCAGAACTTGGCGTTCTGGTTGGTGTGAACGTGCATGCCGAGGATAATCTCGGAGCATCCTGTCTCACGGAAAGCATGCTTGATGCCGTTGGCAATGTTGGAGGCCAGTCGCACCTGTGTCTGGAGATGCACTTCGGCGGCTGCAGCCTGCTGTTCCAGCTGTTCCAAAAGGCGGAGCCCCTGCTGACGGTTGTCGTTGGAATGCTCGTCGTCGTAGACCACGTTGAGGGCGACGATGTCGCGCTTGAGCTTCTGGTTACGGGTGAGCAGCGCCTGTGAGAGCAGCTGGGGAGCAATCTCCGGATATTTCACGCAGAGCAGGATTTTTTCATCATCGCGGGGGAGGGTTCCGTAGGACTTATGGGTCTCATGGGACTTATTAGCCTCATGGGACTTATAGGTCTCATAGGAGGTCTGGGAGAGGATGAGCTGTTTGGCGGCATGCTCGGTCATGAAGGTGGAGATGATACAGGTAACGAGAATCATCATGACCACGCCGTTGAGCATATCGTCGCTGACTAGGAACTGTCCGGGAGCCACTTCCAGTCGCATGCCGACCATGACCATAGCAATGGCGCCGGCAGCATGGGCGGAGGTAAGGCCGAACATCATGTGTCCGTCGACCTTCGGCAGTCGGAACAGAAGGCTGGAGAGATAGGCCGCAACAGCCTTGCCGAAGGTGCCGAAGAAGGCGATGAGCAGGACAATCCAGATGACGTGAGGCCCCTGGGTCAGCGTGCGGACGTTGATGAGCATACCCACACCGATGAGGAAATAGGGAATGAAGAGTGCGTTGCCGATGAACTCGATGCGGTTCATTAGGGCCGACACATGGGGGATATACCTATTTAATATAAGGCCAGAGAAGAAGGCACCGAAGATGCCTTCAAGGCCGATGACGTCGGTAAGGGCAGCATTGAGGAACATGACAGCCAGTACGAAGATGAACTGCATGACGGAGTCGCTGTACCGACGGAGGAAATAGCGCGTGAGATGGGGAATGAGCCATAGCATGGAGCAGATGTATGCGGCGAGCTTGGCGATGAAGAGGGGCCAGTAGTACCAGGAGCTTGAGGGGAGGCCCGACGGAGAACCGTCGGGAACGGTGGCTGCGGGTAGGGAGGCGGAGGGTGCGGCGGTGGGAACGGTGGCGGCGAGGGCGGCAATCATGACGAGAGCCATGAAGAGGCTGATCATGGAGGAGCCTACGGAGAGGCTGACGCTATGGTGACGCTGCAGTCCGTAACGGCCGATAATGGGGTAGGCAATGAGTGTGTTCGATGCCATGATGCAGCCTAAGAGGAAAGAGGCCGTTGGCGAGTAATGGAGCAGGGTGGTGGCCATGATATAAGTAAGACCGAGGGGAATGAAGCAGGTCAGACAGCCGAAGATGAGGAACTGCCGCGTGTTTTTCTTGACACCCTCCATGTCCATTTCCAGTCCTGCGAGGAACATGATGTAGTAGAGTCCGACTCGCCCGAAGAGCTCGAAGGAGTTGTCACGCTCCAGGATGTTCAGCCCGTACTGGCCAATGAGCACACCCGCCAGCACCATACCGATGATATGGGGAATCCTCAACTTACCCATAATGATAGGTGCCGAGAGGATAATCAGCAACACCACGAAGAAGATGAGCGTGGGGTCGGTGATGGGGAAATACTGTGCCAATGACGTCATTCTGTGTGCAAAGGTACGAATTTTTTGGCACGGATGATATGGATTACGCGGTTTTTTTGTACCTTTGCACCCAAATTGTAGAAATTATTAAAGAAGAGCTTAAATGAAAGTAGCAATTGTAGGCGCCAGCGGCGCTGTAGGTCAAGAATTTCTGAGATTGCTTGACGAGAGAAATTTCCCGATGGATGAATTGGTGTTGTTTGGTTCTGAGCGCTCGGCAGGTACTAAGTACACGTTCCGTGGCAAGGAGCTGACGGTAAAGCTGTTGCAGCACAACGACGATTTCAAGGATATCGACATCGCTTTTACGAGTGCCGGTGCCGGCACGTCGAAGGAGTTTGCCGAGACCATTACGAAGTACGGTTGCGTGATGATCGACAACTCGAGTGCTTTCCGTATGGACGACGACGTGCCCTTGGTGGTGCCTGAGTGCAACGCCGAGGATGCCCTGAACCGTCCCCGTGGCATCATCGCCAATCCTAACTGTACTACCATTATGATGGTGGTGGTGCTGCAGCCACTGGAGCAGCTGAGCCATATCAAGCGCATCCACGTTGCCTCTTACCAGAGCGCCTCGGGTGCCGGAGCCGCTGCTATGGCAGAACTGCAGCAGCAATACAAGGAAATCGTTGAGGATGGCGAGGTGAAGACTGTGAAGAAGTTCCCCCACCAGCTGGCCTACAACGTGATTCCCCAGATTGACGTGTTCCAGCCCAACGGCTACACGAAGGAGGAGATGAAGATGTATAACGAGACGCGTAAGATTATGCATACCGATGCCAAGTGTTCGGCCATGTGTGTCCGTGTCAGCTCGCTGCGCAGCCACAGTGAGAGCGTATGGATTGAGACCGAGCGTCCCCTCAGTGTAGAGGAGGCCCAGCAGGCCATTGCCAAGGCTCCCGGTTGTACGTTGGTTGACGATCCGTCGACGCTGACTTACCCCATGCCGCTGGAAACTGCTGGCAAGGATGATGTCTATGTAGGCCGCGTCCGCAAGGATATCAGCGAAGAGAACGGTCTGACGTTCTGGCTCTCTGGCGATCAGATTCGCAAGGGTGCAGCGCTGAACGCCGTGCAGATAGGCGAATACCTGATTAGGGTTAACGGGTTGAAGAAATAGAAATCGCAATATTAATAATTCAAGAACCAATTACTATGAAAAGAATTTTTACGCTATTCCTTGTGCTTGCAGCATTTGTTGCAGCACAAGCTGCTACCTATACGGTGGCAGGTTCTGGTGCCGTGTTGAACGGTGAGTCGTGGAAGGAAGCAAATGCCGATAACGACATGACGTCGACCGACAACGAGAACTACACGCTGACCATCAGTGGTATCAGCGTGGAGGCAGGTAGTTATGAGTTTAAGGTGGTGGAAGACCACGCTTGGACGAACTGCTGGCCATCTTCCAACTACAAGTTCGACATTACCGAGACCGCCAAGTATGACATTGTCTACACTTTCAACGCCACCAGCAAGGAAATTACGGTTACTCCCACCAAGGTTGGCGCCTTTGAGGGTTCTACCGACAAGACCTATACGGTAGCCGGTACTGGAGAGCTGATGGGTACTGACTGGAAGCAGGATGATGCCGACCACGACATGGTGAAGGGCGACGACGGTATCTATCGTCTGACGCTGACGGGCGTGACCTTGGCAGCAAAGGACTATAAGTATAAGGTAACGGTGAACCACGACTGGGGCGTTAGCTATCCCTCTTCTGACGCTGTGTTGACTATTGCTGAAGCTGGAACTTATGACGTAACCTTCACTTTTGACGAGGGCACTAAGGCTGTCAATGCAACAGCAGCCGCCCCTGCTCCTGTTGCTACCGGTGCTGTCTTTGATATCCAGAACAATAACGGCAACTGGGGCGTTGGCGAAGGTGCCGACTTTGAGAAGGGTAACTTCAGCACGCTAACGATGGATGGTGTGGTGCTGACCAATATCCAGGGAAGCAGCATGAATCCTGCCCGCATCATGAAGAACGATTCAAGGGGCATCTTCCTGCAGTGCTTCAAGAACATTGCCCTGAAGTTTAACGCTCCCGAGGGCAAGGCCATCACCAAGGTTGAGGTGACGATGCAGAGCGGTTCGTTTGATATGACTCCTTCAACTGGTGCCGTTGAGGAGAACGTATGGACGGGTAATGCTACAGAGGTGACCTTCGAGAACACCAAGGGAACACGCTATGTATGGAAGTTCGTGGTTACTATTGCCGATGAGAACGCAGAGACCGTGAAGCCAGTAAGTGCCGTAGAGGTAGAGAATATTGCTGCCTTCAATGCTCTGGAGGATGGCGTCGATGCTAAGCTGACGCTCACCAATGCCCGCGTTAACGGCTACTGGGATTTGCGTGGTGCCTACTATGTGGAGGATGCTACGGGTGCTTTTGCCATCAAAGGTTTGACACTCACTCCGGGTACTGTGCTCAATGGCACAATTTCTGGTAAGAAGGCCAGTGACAAGACCATTGACATGGACGAGAATGTGATGGAAATCTGCATCAATGCTACTGATGCCTCTACCTTCACGGCTACGGAGACCACGCTGGAGGGTACGGCTATGGCTATTGATGCTATCGGAACGCAGGCTAACTATGGTAAGCTGATTACCGTGGAGAATGTCGAGATTACCGGTAGTGGTCAGAACAAGACGCTGACTGATGCTGATGGTAAGACCATCAAGGCTCGTGACTTCTTTGCCGTACTGCCTGCAGACTTCGCATGGCCCGCAAAGGCCAGTAAGCTGACGGGTGTACTCGTTTTCAATGTGACTGGCTGGTTCCTGGCTCCTGTCTCTGCCGAAGCTATCGTAGCTGACACTGCCGATGGCATTATCGACCTGAAGGCTGAGGCTGCCGATAAGGCTATCTACAACTTGCAGGGTATCCGTCTGCAGCAGTTGAAGAAGGGTCCGAACATTGTTGATGGCAAGGTGGTTATCGTGAAGTAAGAAACGGAAACACGCATAAAAGAATGAGAGCCCAATCGGCTCTCATTTTTTATGTGCCTTATTTAGCGGTGCTAAGTGGCCTAGTTAGTTGTGCTAAATAGCCTAGTTAGTCATGCTAAGTGGCTTAGTTAGCATTGATGACCTTTCCGTCCTGAATATAAAGGCCGCGCTGAGGCTTCTGCTGAAGAGCACGTCCCTGCAGGTTGAAGAGCTTTCCTTCGAAAGAACTGTTGTCCTTGACCTCAGTGATGGCATCGGCAGAAAGTTTCTGAACCTTGGCACTGGCCCAGACTTCCGCATAGCCCACGGTACCATTGTAGGGAATGTTCTGGCTGACAACGCAGTAAATCTGCTGTGTCCTAGGCAGGGCGAAGGTGGTGGCATCTGCCGACTGCCAATCGCTCCAGAGCGTCATACCCTCCAGTTTGTGGGTCTCGATGTTCTCCGACAACAGATAGATGTAACGGTGGGAGCCGTCGGCATCCTTTCCGAACAGAACGTATTTGTTGGCTGCCTCCTGGAACTCCTGCTCAGAAGCGGGCGTGTCGGCGTTGAGCACCCATCCCACGCGTACCTGGTTGTTGTTCTGCTCAATCGTCATCTGCCAGTCCATAGCGTAAGGCTGGCTGGTGCGGGTAATGAACTGGTCGGCATGGCACAGCAGGCTTTTGCCGTCGGCAGATGCCTTTGCCGTAAACGTTACTTCGTCGCTGCCTCCGTCGAAGGGACTTGCAACGAACTTCCACTGGCCAGTGAGCTGCTCAATGAGCTGGCTCTGTGCCCGCATCGGGGCAAACGTCATGGCGGCCAGAGCCATGACTGCAATTGTTTTCATTTTCATAGTTGCTTATATCTTTAAGTATTGTCTTAACTCCTTAAAACCCACACCCAATGGCCAGTGTCACCTGCGTATGGCTGTCGCCCATGCTGAAGCGTTCCTGTTCTGTAGAGGCACTGCCAGCCTGACGGTGGTTGACGCTGAGGCTGACATGAGGCTTCACGGCAATGGAGGGCAGCAGGAAAGCGTATTTCACGCTGCCACCAAAGGTATATTGGGGAACAGTCAGGTAACGGTATTCCCTGTGGAGGAAAGCTTCCATTGTAGCCGGAAGTGGCTGCTTATCGCTGGGTGTTACAAAGGTGCCATCGCGGAAGAGGTCGCCAGAACCTTCCTGCCAGGCAGCATGGAGTGATGCCGACCATACCCCCTTGCGACAGACAATGTGTCGGGTTCCACTAAGCGAGAACTGGTGGTTGCGGAGTTGCTGATAACGGTAATAAGGGAAGAGGTAGGCCGTCTGCTGACGTTCCCACCATTGACCAGCAGCCGTGATGGTCCATGTGGGCAGTTCGCCCTGAATACCGAGGTGGGCAGTGGCAGCTACGGTAAAGCGCTGTTGCTGTTTGTCGGCAGTTTCGGCAGGGTCGTAGTATTCGTAATAGATGGCTCCAGCATCGTTGGTCAGCTCGCGGTAGGTTTCGGCGCTGTTCTGGAGCTTCTCCTTGGTGTAGGAAAGGTCGAGATAGAATCTCGACATACAGGACGAGGTCGACGTACAGGACGGGGTGTAGGTGAGTCGGGCAGCGGCCTCCAAGCAGTCGCGGTCGTGGTTAGTGGGCGTGATGGTATAGGGAGAAACGCGACCATAGTAGCCAGTAGCATGGCAGAAGCCGATGGTAGCATAGGCGCTGAACTGAGGTAGCGGTAACCATTCCAGTTGGAAGGAGCCGCCGTGGCCATCCTCGAAGAGAGGCATCTCGTGCGACTTATCCGTAAATCCGGAATTTCCGAACTGTTCCACCAATCCCATCATACCTCCGTAGTCGATGAGCGACTTATACACTTTCTCGCTCTTTCCATAGGTGCCGAAGGTGAGGCTCTCCGTCTGGCGGTGGTAACTGTAGCCAGCACCCAAACGGAGCCATGAAGTAACTGGCGCATAGATACTGGCGGAGACCGTCAGATCCATGAGCTTGTTCTGATGGCGCAGGTCCTTGTACTTGGCGTAGTTGGCTGCCGTGTAGTCGACACGGGCACCAAAGGCCAGGCCTTGGCAGATATCAACACCGACCCCACCCGTCAGCTGGTAGGTATCGCGATGTTTGCGTCCTGCATTGGTGAGGGAGTCCTCCACAATGTCGAAGGGCCTCAGGGCGGTGGTGGGGATAAAGGCAGAGCCCGTCATGTTGTCGCCCGACCAGTTGTTGTAGCTGATGCTGCCGAAAGCCACGGTACGCGGCGATATGCGATAGAAGGATTCTACACGGACATCTGCCTGCAGCAGGTCGTCGGACTCGTTGAAGTTGACGAGTCCCCCGTTGCCCTTCGTCAGCGAGACCTCGGCCTCGGCGATATTCTTGTTGGCAAAGCGTGTCAGAGCAGCCGCATTGCGGTGGGTAAGCCAAGGATCGGCCTGCTTCACAAATTGGTAGTTGCGGAGCAGTAGTGAGTCCTGGGCCTGTAAAGGTAAAAAGGTAAAAAGGTAGAAGAGCAGGAAACTCGTCACCTTCCCTTTCCTTCGTTTGTTTATGATCATCATCTTGCTTGCTTCTTTTATTATTGTCCTTCTTACTCCTTCAGTGAGCATTGCTGTCGTTCATGGAAGTCGTTGGAGGCGTTGTTGGTATCTTGGAAAATGATGTGTGCACCATTGCGTATGCTGGCTTCAGCATCGATGGTGTTGCTGGGGTTGGCGTTAATGCCCAGACTGTAGCCGTAGACCAGTCGTCCGGCATTTTCCGGCAAGGCCTCAGTAGCCTCGCTGTTGACATAACGGTAGAGCGAGTGGCCCTGGTAGTTGGTGAGCCATACGTAGCCAGCATCCACATCGGCGGTCAGTCGCTTGAGGCTATTGTCTGCAAAACCGGAAGAGAAGACCTCGATGGCATCGACAATCCAGGTGTTAGGCACTTTCAGACAGGCAGATATCTGGCTGATGTCGCCGCTGTCGTACCAGAGGTTGGCAGTATTCGAGGCATAGTCAGCCGGCAGGATGTCGTGTGTCTGGAAGATAACCAGTGCTGGAGCACTGACGCTCAAGGCCCAGCCATTGCCCAGTCCGTATCGGACGGCCTTCAGGTAGTGGCTGGTGGGAATGACGGCTGCTGGGGTAGGGTAGTAGCCCGTGTGGGTGTAGCCACTCTCCGGGTCGTACATACAGTAGTAGTCAGCATTGGCGTAGTTGATCGACTGGCTGACGGTCTGCGTATTGTCGATGGCTCCCTGAATGTTGACAACCACCTGCTTGAAGGGAGCGATGCGCAGGGTATCGGGGAAGTACCAGATACCGTTTGCCACAGGGATAAATCCTTCGGCTTCGTAGTTGAGGCGTCCGTCGTCACTGTAGTTGCCGTTGAGAGAATGGGCATTCGACGGGGTGCCCATGCCAAAGCAGAGGTTGGCGAGTACGGCGGGCTGAGAACTGTTGTTATAGAGGATGACGCACTTGTCGTACTGGAAGCGGCTGACACCGTTGTCCATCATACAGCCACCGCAGTAAAGCTCCTTGATGATGACCTGACTGGTGCGGGCGCTCTTCAGCTGGATGCTGACAGGCGTGACCTGGTCCTTGCGAACGATAATCTGTCCTGAGACACCGTTAAAGGTATAGGCATAGCCCTCGCTGCTGCGCGACTCGGTAACGGTGGCCTCGTAGATGCCCGGTGTGACCTGGAAGGTAGCCGTCCCGCGGCTGTCGGTCTGCTGAGTGAAGACGCTGCCTGTTGAAATGTTACGAAGCAGTACCTCGAAACCTGCGGGGATATCGGAAAGTCCTGTCAGCTGGATGGCGGTCTGGCCGATGGAGAGGTCGGTAAGGGTGGTGGGTTCGCTGTCGCTGCAGGAAGAAAGTTGCCATGACATGGCAACATACAAGAACAGGAGGAGGGCCTTTTTCGTCATAGCTGTGGTATTGCGGATGATGCTCATGACTTTGGTATTGCGGATGGTGCTCATAGTTTCAGTCTTAAAGAGAGTCCGTAGTAGAAGCTGGGGATGTAGCTGCTGGCGAAGAGCGATGTCTCAAGGTCGGTCTGGCTGCTGTGAACGGTCTTCATGTTGTTGAAGAAGTTGTTGGCATAGAACGATACCGACACATGGTCGCCAATCTCCTTGGTAACGCTCAGGTTGGCTGAGTAATAGGCCGACAGGCGGTTGGGGTTCATTACATAGGGATAGTTGGAGCGCACCACCAGTTTCGACAGGTCGCTGTAGAGTACAGGGTCGTTGTCCTTAGCCCAGAGGAACCGCTCGGCAAACGGCTGCAGGTCGTTAGGAGCATCCCAGGTGGAGTAATAGTCCGGATAGACGGCGATGTAGCGGTTCTCTGTGCTGCCGTCATAGGGCACACCTGTGTAGTCGTCCTTGCTGTTGAGCATAATACCGCGGCTGCTACCGTCGAGCTCGCTCAGCTGGCGGCGATAGTTATAGAGCGAACTCTCTATGCGGAGGGCGACGATGAGACGTATCTCCGGAATGTGGGTCGTCACGGTAGCGTTGAGGTTCAACTGCTTCGACAGCGTACCGTTGGCCACGGCAGCGTTGGCTGTATAACTTGCAGAAGTGGCACTGCTGCCTCGGTAGTAGCCCACATACTGATAGGGCTGTCCGTCGCTCATCATGGCATCGGCCAGGGGAATGTCAGCAAAGAGCAGGTCATCCGTACCTTTATAATAATAGTAGTTTCCGTCTAACCTCAGGTTACTGCGCAGGGCTTTGATTTGTTCGAAGTCAACCGTCCACTCCAATCCGTAACGGTTGAGGGGCGAGGCATTGACATACTGTACGTTGCTCAGATAGACGCGGCGGGTGTTGCCTTCGAGTACCTGCTGGGCAGGGCTGCTGGCGGTGCCGACGCTTACTTGTCCTATCTGTCGGTCAATGGTATAAGTGCGCTCAGCCACGGGAATGGTGCATCCGTCGAGTGCCGATGGCGGTGTGTACAAGTAGGCCAGCGGCGTATAGCTGTTGGAAGACATATAGGGGCGGCATGTACGGTGATGGAAAGCCGACAGGGCAATGTGTGTACCCCCGAAGATGGAGAATTCCACACCTATATCGGTTTGCTGGGTATACTGCCACCGTAGTTCGGGATTGTATATTGCCTTTGAAGGGTAGGTGTGATAGGCATACACCGCAGTACCTGCATTGCCACTGGGCGTAGAGAATGCCAGTCGGTCGCTATAGGCAGGTGCCGGGTAGAGCACTTGGAACGAAGGCAACTTCACCGACTTTCCCCATCCGGCGTGTAGCTGCAGGTCGCTGATGAACTGCTTGCGGCGGTTCCTCCAGAAGATATAGCGTCCGTTGAAACGTGGCGACAGGCTGTTGACCGTTCCGTATTCAGAGCCGCCAATCATTGTGACATCATCGCGCAGTCCAGCCGTCAGCTCCAAAGTGGAGCGGGTGGTGGTGGGTATGCTCAGCTTCTCCTCAGCATAGAACGCCAGGTTATGGAGCGTGGGCAGTTCGTCGTAGCGATACTCGCGCCATGTGGGGGCGTATCGCATGTCACCATAGTAGGTGCCCTGTCCGTTGTTGCGGCTGCCCGTGTATTCGATGCCGAGCATGGAGCGGCTGCGAACCTTTGCATTGCCGATGGAGAACTGGGTGTTGTCCTGCGCCTTCAGCTTTAATGACCAGCTTAAGGGCTTGGAGTCGCTGAACCGTGTGACGTGCCAATAGCCAGTAGGACCGAGGATGATGGGGGCGTCGGGCTGCTTGTCGTAGTCGGCTCCCATGAAATAGCCTTCCTCCATGGTGTGGATGTAAGGTTGTGTCGAGGCGCTGCTGGCATGGCTGTAGCTCTCGGTGCGGCGGTCGCTATAGGAAAATGTGCCTTGTAGCAGGAGGTTCGTCAGCCATGACTTACCGGGAAGCCAGTTCAGTTCGATATTGCCGCGAAAAGCATTGTCGCGTGACTTGCTATAGTCATCCAGTTCTTCGTCGGGGTCTGCCTCTGAGTTATAGCCGCCAATATTACCCGTCAGTCCCGCGTTCAGGGTAAGCGGTGCCGAATCGCGGAAGAAGATGTTCATGTAGTGCAGTGACAGGATGTTGCGCTGGTAGGCGGTATAGGGTGAAGCAGCATTGCTGAAGGAGCGTGCATGCTCGATGGAGGTGTTCAGTATACCTTTGTTGCCGCCTAAGTCGAAGCCTTTGTTCAGCGCTATCTGACGGGTGTGCTGATTGATGCTGCCCTCCACAATAAAAGGAGACTTGCCCTTGCGGGTGTTTACCTTGACAACACCGTTCGACAGGTCACCATATTCCACGGAGGCAATGCCAGTAACCACCTCTACTGACTCAATGTTCGAGGCACTGATGGTACGGGTAGAGGCACCTGCGGTCTCACCTGGCGAGGCATTGTTGTCCATTCGCATGCCGTCTACTTCGATGGCTGTGCCGAACGAAGCGTTGCCCTTCTCGCTGTCACCGCTGCGCAGGCTGATGCGGTTGTCGCTCATCAGGGTGGGGTTGACGGTCTTACCGCCAGGAAGGAGAGTGGCGATGTCGCTCAGGTTGATGATCTGCTGGTTGTCGAGCGTCGTGCGGCCGATGGAGTACGAAGTGGTACTCTCGTCCTGTTTGCGCTTGGCCACCACAGTCACCTCGTCAAGCTTCAGGTTCTCTGGATCCATGCGTAACTTGAGGTTTGTTACATCGCGGGTCACGTTCATCGGCAGTACCCTTTTCTGGTACCCCAGACACTGAACAGTGAGCGTAGTCTGTCCTTGTGGGACATTCTTGATGGTAAAGGAACCTCGTTTGTCGGTAATAGCCCATAGGCCACTTTCGCTAAGCAGCACCGAAGCAAACTCAATGGGCTGTTTAGTGGCACCGTCAACGACCGTGCCGGCTAGGACGAAATGTTGGGCAGATGCTCGTAAAAATGATAAGGCAATTAGTGCCAATAATAGGTTAAAACGTAGTGTACTCATAAAAGACGGTGCAAAGGTAGCTTTTTTTCCTGAGTTTCTTTTGTTTTTCACTCTTTTTTTTCGTATCTTTGCCACCGTGAAACAGTAAGCGTAGAAATTACGAACCATAAAATACTGATAAAAATGAAAAAACTCCTTTTGGCCGCTATGGCCGTGTTACTGATGTGCGCATGCTCAGGTGAGCGTGAGTACTTGAACTATCGTGGTATGTCGATGGGTATGAAGGCTTCGCTCATGGCCGACTCGCTGCAGCAGAAACTGCAGAATCTGGTCATTGATACTGCCAAGAGCGGGGAGACGAACATCGTGCTCGTGGATACCTTGACACGGAACTTCTCCGTTACCATCTACGCACAGAATGACACCATTACCGACATTCTGGAGAATTATGCCGCATCTTACAACGATTCGACGAGCAATCTCTGGCAGGCTATCCACGACGAGCTGCAGCAGGAAATGGGATGGCCCAATATGGGAAAGCACGGCGATCTGCACAAGGAGGCTACCTTCGAGAATGATAAGGGAACCATTGTGCTGACGTTGCTGAACACCTATTCACCTACGCTCGCCGTCCGCTACTCTACGTCGACAACGCAGAAGTAGGCAGGCGAAGGCGCTTTGCCTTGTCGAAAAGCAGAAAAAGGACAGTAAACAAAAGAAAAGCAAGCCGATTGGCTTGCTTTTCTTTGTGTCGACACTTGGATTCGAACCAAGGACCCCCACCATGTCAAGGTGATACTCTAACCAGCTGAGCTATGCCGACTTCCTAATTCACTTTTCACTATTCACTAGCGAAGCGTTTGTGCGCCTGACAGGACTCGAACCTGCACATCGTGAGATACTAGATCCTAAGTCTAGCGCGTCTACCAATTCCGCCACAGGCGCGGAATCGACGAAGTCAATACCCTTTTGGGGACTGAAGTCGATTTGCGGGTGCAAAGGTAATACTTTTCCGTGAATCCACCAAATTTTTGAGCAGCGAAAACTGTGAAAAGGGTATTTTTCTTTGTCGGGTCGCAAGGAAATACGGCTTAACAGCCTGATTATTGGGACAAAAGTTTTCGTGCTGTTTCGATGACTGTGTCTTTTCCGCGAAGGAAGTCTTTATTGGAGAGGGTGACGTGTACATCGGGAGAGATGCCGAACTCCGTGGACTGTTTCTTGGCATCATACATAGGAACGGCGGAGAAGCGCACTACCCAACCGTTGGGCAATGAGGAACTGAAAGGCATGCCTGCGCCCCCTCCCGTATAGTCGCCGATGACGGCTGCCTTAGGTAACGCCTTCATATACATGGTAAACTCGTTGGCAGCCGAGAAAACGTGGCGGTTGGTAAGTACGCAGACAGGTTTCTGCCAGCGCAGGGAGGCTGCCGGGTCAAGGTATCTGGGCTCCATCTCGGAGAAGTCGCTATGGCCAGGTCCTGTCTTGTGCTGTATATATCCAACGAGTGTCCGTTCGTTGGTAAATCGCGATGCCAGCTTCTCGGCATTGGTCAGGTCGCCACCTCCGTTATTGCGGATGTCGATGATGAGGCCCCGGCAGAGTATGAAATGACTCAGCACCTCGGTGAGGTTGCCGGCACCGATGCCGCTGACAAACGACTCGTAGCGTATGTATCCGATGTTATCGTCGAGAATCTTGTACTTCAGTCCTGCTGCAATCTTGTAGTCGGTGCCAAGGTATATGCGTTCCAGGGAGTCGCTGTAATTGGCAGGCGCCTTCTCGTACCACTGCCAGTAGCGCGCCATATCGTGGGCTGCGGTCAGGTTGACGTGGCCGTCATACAGTTGGCTGAGCATACTTGCCAAGACCTCAAACAGCTGTTCGTTGGTCATCTTGCTGTTGATGCGCCGTGCATAGGTTTCGCGTACCTCCTGCCAGTCAAGGCCATATTCCTGCTTTTTGTAGTCAAGGAAGCAGTAGTGCTCGTCGATAATCTTCCACAATGCCTCGAAGTTGCCTTGCGGGGTGTTGGGAAATTCCTCCTCGTCGATGCAACTGGTGAGGGTTGCAGCCATACCTCCACATACGAGAAAGACGAACAGTTGATAGCATAACTTTCTCATGGGCGCGGAAGGATGGTGAAGTTGCGTACGATGCCTATCATGACGCGGTGGTGATAGATGTGCGACTTCAGGTTGTTGACATTGGCCTGCTGATAGTCGCCGAGATAGCCTAACGACAGCGTCAGCGCGGGAGCTACGGCGCATGTGATGGCCAGCTGCTGTCGGATGTTTGGCGCTGAGACGAAGGTGGTGGGCACGACATTGTGGTCGTAGTTGCCTCGTGAGAATATCTCATAGTACGACTGTCCGTAGTTGGGGCTGAACATGATGCCTATCAGCGGGAGGTCCAGTTCGTAGCGAACGCTCCATTTCCTTTTGAACAGCGGGAAGTGATAGGTGGCAATGCCTGAGGGCATGACGTTCAGCGACAGACGCCCCTGTGCCGGGTTGTTGGAGTTGCTGGTGTTGTAGATAAACCCGAGGTTGAGTGCCCCCAGCGCTCCAGCCTGGAGGCTCAGCCTTGAGAACTGCCACTGGCGGTAGCGTCCCATGAAGAAAGTGTAGTCGCCCTGCAGTTCGCTGACCGTCTCGGAGCGGTCTTCTGCGGAGGTGAAGTTCAGCTCATGCTGGATGATGGTCGACCACAGTTGCTGAGGCTTTCGGGTTTCGTGGGTAGTGAGGAAGGTGAGCGCCGGACCCTTGAACTTCTCCTGCGACAGGTAGGTGTCGAGGATGTTGGTGATACCGCCACCTATCTGGTAGCTGTTGGTAACATCGGTTTGCGCCCCTGCCGGGCTAATGAATAGTGAGCAGCAGATAGTGAATAGTATGACTGCCCATATTCTGGCTGTTTTCAATTTCTCACGCTTCACTCTTTACTCTTCTCTTGTTCATTATTGTCCATGCCGAAAGCAGCAAACAGGTTGGTTTGTCCAGTCATTTCGTCGATGATCTGCTGCTCGCTCTTTCCTGCATCGGGGTCAAGGTTTTCGGGGTCTTCTGGGTCTTCTGGGAGTTCTGGGAGCTCTGGGGGTTCGGGGAAGCGGGTGGGCTCCAGTTCTATGATGCTTTCTGTCTGATAGGTTGTCAGTCGCTTGCCCTTGGCCTTGAAGCCCTTGACGGCAATGAACTGCTCGGCATCAATCTCCTCGCTGCCCCGGAATTCGTCGTTGCCGCCATAGTTAATCTGGATGCGGGGATAAACCTGGTCGGAAAGCAGTATGAGTTTCGATAGCGGCCCCTTGGCAGCCGAGCCGTCGCCCGTTGCCGAACGTTCGCCGAGGAAGTTCTGCTTGCGCTTGGCTGCCTCCATGAGGAATCGCTTCAGGTAGGGATATCCCTGATTGTCGGCATCCCACAGGGCGGCAGTCCAAACCTTATCGGCTTGGTATTTCTCCAGTCGCAGGATATTGGATTCGAAATGGTTGTTGACGTCGAAGTTGGTAAGGTAGAAGTCGCCGTTGTCGAGTATGACCAGTATCTGGTCTTCGTCGAAGAACTCGCCTAAGAGCCTTCCGTGCTCGTCGTAGTTCAGGCGGTTGACGTCGGGGTCGTACCACACCTTGCGTCCGCCCAGGGTGGAGTGTCCGTGACTCTTCAGTCCGATGCGGTGGACGCTGAACTTCGTGAGTATGTTGCCTTTCGAGGCGCGTCCCTTGATGTTGATTTCCGAGAAGTCCTTGTCGATGAATATCCTCTTGAGCTTCGGGCTGGGGTCGAGTGTCACCTTGATGATTTCCGCCTCACCGTTGGGGTTGGCGGTGAAGTACATCACCTTCGAGCCTGGTGTTCCCTGTGTCAGGTCGTACTCTTTGTCGCGGGTCATCGACGTCACGTTGAATCGCTTCATGTAGCAGGGACCCTTCTTGCCGTCGCGGTACACTACATTATATATGGTACGCGAGTCGTTCTTCTTGAACACCTGCAGGTGGAGCACGTTCTTGCCGACGAACAGCTTGTCGGCTACGCGTACCACTTTATATTTACCGTCCTTGTAGAAGATGATGATATCGTCGATGTCGGAGCAGTTGCAAACGTACTCGTCCTTCTTCAGTCCTGTGCCAATGAAGCCGTCGATGCGGTTGATGTAGAGCTTTTGGTTGGCTTCGGCCACCTTGGTAGCCTCGATGGTGTCGAAGCTGCGGATTTCCGTCAGTCGCGGATGGTCCTTGCCGTACTTGTCCTTGAGGAACTGGAACCACGAGGCGGTCACCTCTGTGAGGTTGGCCAGGTCGCGGTCTATTTCCTCTATCTCGGCCTTGATGCGGGCCATCAGCTCGTCGGCCTTCTCCTTGTTGAACTTCAGGATGCGCTGCATCTTGATTTCCAAGAGCTTGAGGATGTCGTCCTTCGTTACCTCGCGGACGAGGGTGGGGTAGTAGGGCGTGAGCCGTTCGTCGATGTGCTCACATACCTTGTCCACGTTGGGTGCCTCCTCAAACTTCTTGTCCTTGTAGATGCGTTCCTCGATGAAGATTTTCTCCAGCGAGCAGAAGTGGTATTGTTCCAGCAACTCGCCCTTGCGTATTTCCAGTTCCTGGCGAATCAGGTCCTTCGTGCGCTCTACGCTGTGGCGCAGCACGTCGCTGATGGTGAGGAACTGTGGCTTGTCGTCGCTGATAACGCAGCAGTTGGGCGAGATGTTGATTTCGCAGTCGGTAAAGGCGTAGAGGGCGTCGAGCGTCTTGTCTGAGCTGACGCCAGGAGCCAGGTGCACCAGTATCTCAACGTTGGCACTTGTCAGGTCGTCCACGCGGCGTGCCTTGATCTTTCCCTTCTCAATGGCCTTGGTAATGCTCTCGCAGAGCGTCGGTACGGTTTTCGAGAACGGCAGTTCGCGGATGACGAGCGTCTTCTGGTCGAGCTTCTCTATCTTGGCACGCACCTTCAGCACGCCGCCTCGCTGTCCGTCATTGTATTTTGTAACGTCGATGGAGCCGCCCGTCTGGAAGTCGGGATACAGTTGGAAGGGCTGTTCGTGCAGGTAGCTGATGGCTGCATCGCAGATGTCGCAGAAGTTGTGGGGAAGAATTTTGGTCGACAGTCCTACGGCAATGCCCTCGGCGCCTTGTGCCAGCAGCAGCGGGAATTTCACGGGCAGGGTAATGGGCTCTTTGTTGCGCCCGTCGTAGGAGAGCTGCCACTCGGTGGTCTTGGGGTTGAAGACGGTGTCGAGGGCGAACTTCGACAGGCGGGCCTCGATGTATCGGGGAGCGGCAGCGCGGTCGCCGGTAAGGATGTTGCCCCAGTTCCCCTGGGTGTCTACGAGCAGGTTCTTCTGTCCCAACTGCACGAGTGCATCGCCAATGGAGGCATCGCCGTGGGGGTGGAACTGCATGGTGTGTCCCACAATGTTGGCCACCTTATTATATCGTCCGTCGTCCATGCGCTTCATGGAGTGCATGATGCGTCGCTGCACGGGCTTGAATCCGTCCTCAATGTGCGGGATGGCGCGGTCGAGAATCGAGTACGAGGCATAGTCCAGGAACCACGTCTGGTACATTCCGCTGAGGTGGTGTACTGCCGCTGCGTCGAACCGGTTCACGGGTTTGTAGTCGGAATGCGCTTCCGCCGTTTCCTCGACTTCACTACTCTCCTCGGTATCCTCCAAGAGCTCGTCGTCCTTTATTTCGTCGTCCATATTTTAGTGAGTTAACTGCCTTTTTTCTTCTGCTCATGCAGAACATTCGGTTTGTCTTTAGTTATTTCGTTGTGCAAATATACAAAGAATTTCCAAGAAAACGGCCAATCCTGCAGGAAATTCAGTTTTTTTAGCTTTCAGAGCCTGGCTAAACGGGCTGAAAGGCTTTGTCAGACGATGATTCAGGCCTGACCAAACGGGGAAAATGGCTTGTTTAAACGGGGAGTATGGCCTGCTTAAACGGGGAGTTTCCCCCGTCCATGCTTGTCCGCAGCGTACGGGGAGATGATCAGCAGCGGCCGCTGCTGATATTAGCAGCGGTCGGGGAAATCATTAGCAGCGCCCGCTGCTGACCTTTTTAGGAGTGGGAAATGAAACAGGCCTTTCGCGGTAATCGTGAAAGGCCTGCTTTGACGAGGTAGGGACACCCGGGCTCGAACCGGGGACCTCTGCAATGTGACTGCAGCGCTCTAAACCAACTGGGCTATGCCCCTGTCATCTTTTAAGCGGGTGCAAAGGTAACAAAAAAAAAGTGAACGCCACGCAAGGAAACGTGAAAAAGTATTGCCCTTTAACTCCCTTTAACTCCTTTAACTCCTTTCTCGCGAAAAAAAAACATAATTTTTTCGCTTTGCTTACCAAGAACTGCCCAAAATGTTGTACCTTTGCAGCCAAATTACGTAATTCAATTGTATTATGGCACAAGAAGATGTATTTAAGAAGATCGTGAGCCACTGTAAGGAGTATGGTTTCGTGTTCCCCTCCAGTGAGATTTACGATGGTTTGGGTGCCGTTTATGACTACGGTCAGAACGGTGTAGAGTTGAAGAATAATATCAAGCAATATTGGTGGAAGGCGATGACCATGCTGCACGAGAACATTGTGGGCATTGACTCGGCCATCTTCATGCACCCCACAATATGGAAGGCCAGCGGCCACGTTGACGCCTTCAACGATCCCCTCATCGACAACCGCGACTCGAAGAAGCGCTATCGTGCTGACGTGCTCATCGAGGACCAGATTGCCAAGTATGACGAGAAGATTAATAAAGAGGTGGAGAAAGCCCGCAAGCGCTTTGGCGACTCGTTCGACGAAGCCAAGTACCTGGAGACCAGCGAGCGCGTGAAGGAAACCAAGGAGAAGCGCGATGCCCTCCATGCCCGCTATGCAGCAGCCATGCAGGGTCCCGACCTCGACGAGCTGAAGCAGATTATCCTCGACGAGGAGATTGTATGCCCCATCAGCGGCACCAGGAACTGGACCGACGTCCGTCAGTTCAACCTCATGTTCGCCACCGAGATGGGCGCCAGCGCCGACGGTTCGATGAAGGTGTACCTGCGCCCGGAGACTGCCCAGGGTATTTTCGTGAACTACCTGAACGTCCAGAAGACAGGCCGCATGAAGATTCCCTTCGGTATTGCCCAGATTGGTAAGGCTTTCCGTAACGAGATCGTTGCCCGTCAGTTCATCTTCCGCATGAGGGAGTTCGAGCAGATGGAGATGCAGTTCTTCGTACAGCCCGGTACCGAGCTCGAGTGGTTCCCCAAGTGGAAGGAAACCCGCATGAAATGGCATCAGGCCCTGGGCTTCGGTGCTGAGAACTACCGTTTCCACGACCACGACAAGCTGGCCCACTATGCTAACGCCGCTACCGACATTGAGTTCAAGATGCCGTTTGGCTTCAAGGAGGTGGAGGGTATCCACTCGCGTACCAACTTCGACCTGTCGCAGCACGAGAAGTTCAGCGGCAAGAGTATCAAATACTTCGACCCGCAGACCAACGAGAGCTATACCCCGTACGTTATCGAGACCTCTATCGGTGTCGACCGCATGTTCCTCTCTATCATGTGCCACGCATTCGAGGAAGAGAAACTCGAGAATGGCGAAACCCGCACGGTGCTGAAGCTGCCTGCAGCCCTGGCCCCCGTGAAGTGTGCCGTGATGCCGCTGGTCAAGAAAGACGGACTGCCCGAGAAGGCCCGCGAGATTATCGATCAGCTGAAGTATCACTTCACCTGCCAGTACGACGAGAAAGACTCTATCGGCAAGCGCTACCGTCGTCAGGACGCTATCGGTACGCCCTATTGCGTCACCGTCGACCACGATACGCTGAACGACGGATGCGTTACCCTCCGTTTCCGCGATACGATGGAACAGGAGCGCGTGGCTATCAGCGAGCTCAACGCCATTATCGAGGACAAGGTGAGCATCGCTTCATTGCTGAAGAAACTCTAAAGGTGAAAGAGTGAAGGATGAAGAGTAAAGAAATTCTTTGCGTGCAAAGCGAACAAGTTCGAACGGCTTCAGCTGTAGCGTATAAGCCAAAGAGTAAGGCGATGCGATGCGTCTGGATGTTGCTGTTGGCAGCATTCTTCATCCTCCCTGCCTTGCTCTTCACTTCCTGCAGCGAGTCCGACGACGACGCGGAGGCTGAGGAATATCCCAACTGGCAGGCGCGTAACGACGCTTTCTTTGCTACGCTCGAGGACTCCCTCAACCGCGGTGGCGGTCAATGGAAGAAGTTCAAGTGCTTCACGAAGGACGAGAAAACGGTAGGCGCAAATACCGAGTATGTCTATGCCAAGGTGCTGGAAAACGGAGATGGAGGCGACTCCCCAATCTATACCGATACCGTTCGCGTGGCCTATCGCGGAAGACTGCTGCCCTCGACCACCTATGCAGAGGGCTACGTCTTCGACCAGACCTATGTGGGCAATTACAACTTCAACACCACTTCGGTGCTTGATGGTGCCGTAGGCGGTTTCACGAACGGCTTTGCCACAGCCCTTCTCCATATGAACCGCAACGACCGCTGGCGCGTCTACATCCCCTATCAATTGGGCTATGGCGTGAGCGGAACAACGGGAATTCCAGGATGCTCAGTGCTGATATTCGATCTGGTGCTGATTGATTTCACCGAGGAAACAGGTAAGCTCTACCCTTGGACAAGCCGTGAGATATAAGCCTTTTGGGCCCCAATCATAAAAAAAGTCCGGATATCGCATAGGGTATTCGGATTTTTTTATTATCTTTGCCGAAAACTTAGGACTATGCAAAAATACGCTGACTATATCAAAAGGATAGAGATCGACTCGTTGTGGAGCGGTAAGAAGCACATTGTGTGGGAACTCTCGCCCAAGGTGAATATCTTGAGCGGCATCAACGGAGTGGGGAAATCCACTATTATAAATAAGGTGGTGAAAGGACTTACCGCTGGCGGCGAGTTCCCCAGCCACATGCTCAAGGGCGTGCGCCTTGAAGTGGTGCCCGAGGATGCCAAGTGGATACGCTATGACGTGATACGCTCCCTGGATTCGCCGATGGTGGAACTCACCGCCAACAACTTCATGACCTCCATGTCGAAAATCAGCGATATTGCAGGACCGGTTACCGTCAGGTCGGCACTCGACTTCCAACTCTACCACCTGCAGCGCAAGTATCTGGACTATCAGGTGAACATAGGCAATCGCATCATTGCCGAGCTGCAGAACGGGAATGCCGATGCCGCTCAACAGCTGTCGCTGAAGAAGAAACGTTTCCAGGATATCGTCGACGAGCTGTTTGAGGATACGGGCAAGAGCATAGTGCGTACGGAGAACGAGATACGATTCTCGCAGATTGGCGAGACGCTGCTGCCCTACCAGCTGTCGTCGGGCGAGAAACAGATGCTTGCCATCCTGCTGACGGTGCTTATCGAGGACGATCAGCCCTACGTGCTCTTTATGGACGAACCGGAAGTGTCGTTGCACATTGAGTGGCAGAAACGGCTCATCGACCTCTGTCTGGAGTTGAATCCCAATGTGCAGATTATCCTGACCACCCACTCGCCCGCTGTTGTTATGAACGGTTGGGTGGACTGCGTCACGGAAGTAACGGATATTACTGTTTAGGGAACAGATGTCGAATCGCCTGAAAGACAACATCAACAGCCGCTACTTCGAGGCTGCCAATGCCTTGAAGTCGAAGCAAGCGCGACGTCGGATTGTGGCCTACGTCGAGAGCTACGATGACATCTATTTCTGGCGAACGGTGCTCGGGCCCTTCGAGGACGACCATCGCTACTTTGAGGTGATGCTGCCCTCGAAGGTCAACCTGACAAGGGGCAAGAAGTCGGTATTGATGAACTTCTTGGCGGGTGAACCATTGGGGCACGACATGATAGCCTGCGTCGATGCTGACTACGACTATCTGATGCAGGGGGCTACGGCGCAGTCAAAGAAAGTGCTCCATAGCCCGTATGTGTTTCATACCTATGTATATGCCATCGAGAACTACCAATGCTATGCACCGTCGCTGCACGATGTTTGTGTGTCTGTCACCTTGAACGACCACCGTATCTTTGATTTCCGTGACTATTTCTCCCGATACAGCGAGGCTATCTTTCCGCTCTTCGTATGGAGCATCATGGTTTATCGTAATGGAAACTATCCGCGCTTCAGCCTAACCGACTTCAACCGTGTTGCCGACCCTGGCGGCTTTACGGTGCATAATCCCGAGCCCTCTTTGGCTAATATCCGGCGCAAGGTAGGGGTGAAAATCCGTGAACTGCAGCGCCAGTTCCCAGATGCCAAGGATGAGTATTTGAAGACGAAGGAAAGCCTCAGGAACCTTGGCGTCACGCCGCAAACCACCTATTTGTATATCCAGGGACATCATCTGTTTGATACCGTTGTCGCACCTATCCTGTCGAAGGTATGCAACCTCCTCAGGCAGGAGCGCCAGAATGAAATCTATTATGCTTCAGCACATAAGACGCAGAAACGAAACGAGATGACGTGCTACGAAAACTCGTTGCAGGATGTAAAGACTATGCTCAAAAAGAATAGCGGCTATATTGTCTCAGAGCCTTTCCGTCGTTTGCAGGATGATGTGCGTAGGTATTTGGATCATCAGAAAGTACCGGATAATCAAACGTAAGTTTCCAGAAACTTGATGGTTCCTTCTACCTTGATGGTCTTTGCCGTTGCAGGGATGAGGATGGTCTCGCCCTCGCGCATGGCCATTACTGCTCCTTTGTCATCGGTTAGTTCGCAGGAGCCCTGCAGGCCAATGAAGATAACGAAGGAGTCGAGGTCGGAGTAGTCGATGGTCATCGGGTCGTTCAGGTCATAGACGGCTGTGGAAACGTAAGGCGTAATGTCGGCTGCCCCACCAGTATGGCGTATCTCGGCAACAAAGCATCCGGATCCTAAGACGGGGCGCTGGATATAGCAGAGACTGCCATTGCCGGGAGTCAGGTGCTGGGGATTGTAGTTGTGGAAGAACTTGACGTCTAACGGTAGCCGACAGCCAAAACGGCGGAAGTTGTCATGTCCCAGCAGTAGTTCTTTCTGCTGGCGGACAAGTTGGCTGACTTCAGGGCGCGAAAGAGACGAGAGCTTGTACATAAGGCTAATTTTCTTTCCAGAAAGCGCGAGTGAAGAGTACAAGGACGGTCATGATCTCAAGACGTCCCATGAGCATGAGCAGGCACAATAGCCACTTGATGTAGAGGGGAAGGGCTGCCCACGAGAGTACGGGGCCTATGTCGGTACCTAAGGAGGGACCAACGTTGCCAACGCAGCTGAGGGCGATGATGGCAGAGTTGATGTTGTCGATTCCCGCAATGACCATGAGGGCAGCCGTGATGACAACCATGAGTATGGTCAGCGAGAAGAAGGCAAAGAGTGCCACAAGGCTTGACTGCTGGACGCTCTGCCCATTGATGCGGACAGGCAGCACGGCATTGGGATGCAGTATCTGGCGGAAACTGTTGCGTACCACCTGCAGCAGCATGGCGCCGCGTATGCACTTGAAACCACCGCTGGTGCTGCCCGCGCAGGCACCAAGATACATGACGCCGCCAAGGATAATCCATGTCATACGGGGCCACTCGGCTAGGTTGTCACCGCCAATGACACCTGTCGTGGTAATGAACGACACAACGTGGTAAAGAGACGTACGGAAGGCATGCTCTAAACTGTAATTCGTCTGAGTTAGCAGCAAGATCATGATCCATAGCGAGGATCCAAGCACGACGCAGATGTAGAACTTGAACTCCGTATTCTTCAGGATGGCGCTGAAGTGCATCTTGAAGATGCATATATATAATAAGGTGAAGTTGACGCCCGACAGGAACTGGAACAGAATGGAAACATAGTCGACTGCCGCCGACTGGTAGACGGCGGTACCGACGTTATGGATAGAGAAACCGCCCGTGGCCGTTGTCGTCATCGCATAGTTGGCTGCCTCAAACCAGTCTAATCCCACCCCCCAGTAAGATAGTCCGCAGGACACGGTGAGCAACACGTAGATAGACCATATCCACTTGGCTGTGGTAGTCAGTCGGGGGTGCATCTTTGCCTTGATGGGGCCCGTGGCTTCGGCAGCGAAGACCTTGACACTACCGCCTACGAGCGACGGCAGAATGGCGATGGTGAAGAAGACGATTCCCAAGCCTCCTATCCATTGCATAAGCGACCGCCAGAAGAGAATGCCCTGCGGAAGGCACTCCACATCGTCGAGAATGGTGGCTCCTGTGGTGGTAAAGCCCGACATCGTCTCAAAGAAGGCGTCCGTCAGGTTGTCGATGCTTCCGTGTATCAGGAAGGGGAACATGCCGAAGATGGAGAAGATGACCCATACGGCCGTCACCACTACATAGGCATCGCGGCGGCTCAATGTGTTTCTGGCGTGACGGCCGAGGAACAGGAAAAGAAAACCGAAGCCGAAGGTCAGCAGCATCGACAACAAGAACGCCAGCACGTCATCACCGTGATAGCTGAAGGCTACGGCCAAGCATCCGCCCATGAAAAGGGCTTCGATGAACAGCAGCGAGCCGATGATTTTGTTGATGATGCGGAAGTTTACCATTTCTTATAAGGAGTTAGAATGCGTTGGGAGGAGTCAGAAGAGGGTCTTCTTAAAGAACTTCTCGATATTGTTCAGTTTCTGTTCGTGACAGAATACCATAACAGAGTCACCTGCCTGTATTTGTGAGCTACCGTTGACGAGCATACCCGTATCGCCTCGTACCAACCCGCCGATGGTAACACCAAAGGGCAGGCCAAGGTCCTTTACCATATACTTCGTTACCTTGGAGCCTTCTGCAGCCGTAAACTCAGCCACTTCAGAATCTACCAACATCAGCGAGCGGAGGTTGCTTACGTCGGCATCGAGCATCATCTGGAAGATGTGGCTGGCGGCTACAGTCTTCTTGTTGATGATGGTACCTATGTCCAGGCTCTCGGCCATGGATACGTAGTCCAGGTTCTCGACCATGGCAATGGTTTTCCTTACGCCTAACTTCTTGGCGGTAAGGCAGGCCAGGATGTTGGTCTCAGCATTGCCGGTAAGGGCAACAAAGGCCTGTGTAGTGCTGATGCCCTCTTCGTCGAGCAGTCCAAGGTCTCGTCCGTCACCATGAATCACCATAGCATCGCTTCCTGCCAGCAGTTGGTTCAGCTTTTCGCATCGTTCGGTGTCCTTCTCAATAATCTTCGTGTTCATGTAGTCGGGAATAGACAACGCTGCGCGTACTGCCGTTTTTCCGCCGCCCATGATGATGACATTCTTTACGTCGGTATAGTGCTCCTTGCCCACAATCTTGCGGATATAGGGAATGTATTCCTTAGTGGTCATGAAGTATGCCAGGTCGTTGAGCTGGAGAGTGTCGAGACCACCGGGGATAATGGTCTCCCCGTCGCGCTTGATAGCCACTATATGGTAGGGGTCGTTAGGCCCGCAGAGGTCTTTGAGGGGTTGGTTCAGAATCTCGCAGCCGTCACGCAACTTGATGCCTAAGAGCACAAGAGCACCGTCATGGACGTCCCAGCGCTGCCTCACCCACGACATCTTCAGGCCATTGGTAATGTCGATGGCCGCCAGCACCTCTGGATAAACCATGGAACTGATACCCAGTTCCTGGAAGAACTTCAAGTTCTGCGGCTTGAGGTATTCGTAGTTGTCGATACGGGCAACGGTCTTCTTGGCACCGAGCCCGTGTGCAATGACGCATGCGGCTATGTTTGTTGTTTCCTCGGTAGTGACGCCTACAAACAGGTCGGCCTTGTCGGTACCAGCCTCCTTTAGGGCGCTGATGCTGGTGGGCGATGCGTTGTAGGTCATTACATCGTACTCGCTGACGCCGGCTAAACGCTCCTCGTCATCATCTATCAACACGCAATCCTGATGCTCGCGTGAAAGGAGTTTCGATAGGTGAGTACCTACGGCTCCTGCTCCTACAATGACTATCTTCATGATCTGAGGTTTGAGGTTTGAGGTTCGGGGTTTTCTTCCAAGATTGCCTTCTTGATGCTCTCAGCATCGAGTCCTACGATGTGTTGCAGCTCCTTTACGGTGCCGTGCTCCACAAACTGATCGTCGGGCATGCCCAGACGGGTGACACGAGTGGTGTAGCCGTGGTCTGACAACCATTCCATGACCGCAGAGCCGAGGCCTCCGTTCCTGACACCGTTCTCAACGGTGACAACATGCTGGAACCTGCGGCCTACCTCGTGGAGGATGTTCTCATCGAGGGGCTTCAGGAATCGCATATCGTAGTGGGCGACGGATTTTCCGGAATTTCCGGATTCTCTGGCGCTTCCGGTTATTTCTTCAATAGCTTCCGCTACATCATTGCCGATAGGACCGATGCTCAGTACAGCCACATCCTTGCCGTCGCGCAGTTTGCGGCCTGTCCCTACCTTAATTTCCTCTAAGGGGCAGCGCCAGTCCTTCAGCACGCCACCGCCACGGGGATAGCGTATGACGAACGGTCCCTTGTCGGGCAGCTGGGCAGTATACATCAGGCGTCGCAGCTCATGTTCGTCCATTGGTGAAGAGATAGTGAGGTTGGGGATGGGGCGCAGGGCTGCCAGGTCAAAGGCTCCGTGGTGTGTTGGGCCATCCTCGCCTACAAGACCTGCACGATCGAAGCAGAAGACGACGTGCAAGCCCAGCAGGGCGACGTCGTGAATGATATGGTCGTAGGCACGCTGTGCAAAGGCGGAGTAGATGTTGCAGAAGGGGATGAGACCGTCTTTGGCCATACCCCCAGAGAATGTTACAGCGTGTCCCTCGGCAATTCCCACGTCGAATGTACGCTCCGGCATCTCCTTCATCATGATGTTCATCGAACAGCCAGTCGGCATGGCAGGTGTAACGCCAACGATCTTCGGATTCTGGCGAGCCAGTTCCAATAGCGTGTGGCCGAATACGTCCTGGTACTTCTGTGGTTTCGAGGGGTCGTTGTCAACAATGCGCTCTCCTGTCTCCGGGTCAAACTTGCCTGGTGCATGCCAGATGGTGACATCGCGTTCGGCAGGTGCGTATCCGTGTCCCTTTTGGGTGTGAATGTGCAGCAGCTTCGGCCCTTTCATGTCCTTGAGTTGTAGCAGGATGCGCACCAGTTCCTTGACGTTATGTCCGTCGAACGGTCCGAAGTAACGGATATTCATACCCTCGAAGATGTTCTGTTGGTGCGAGATGGCACTCTTCACGGCGTTCGACAGTCGGATAAGTCCCTTGCGGCGGTCATCGGGCATCATGCCTTTCCCGTGCAGCCACCGTTCTACCTTGAAGCGGATGGCGTTATAGGTCTTGTTGGTGTTCAGTCCTAGCAAATATTGCTTCATTCCACCTACTGAGCGGTCTATTGACATGTTGTTGTCGTTCAGGATGATCAGCAGGTCGTTGGGCGATGATGATACGTTGTTGAGCCCCTCGAAGGCCAGACCTCCCGACATGGCACCGTCGCCGATGACGGCCACGACGTGACGGGGTTCGTGGTGCGAGGTAGGGGGTACGAGATGGGAAGCTACAGCCATGCCAAGGGCTGCCGAGATGGAGTTCGAGGCATGTCCGCAGGCAAACGTGTCGTATTCGCTCTCCTGTGGTGATGGGAATGGCCGGATGCCACCTAATTTGCGGTTAGTCGCAAACTGTTCGCGTCGTCCGGTTAATATCTTATGACCATAGGCCTGATGGCCCACGTCCCATACAATGCGGTCGTCGGGTGTGTCGAAAACATAGTGCAGCGCCACTGTCAGTTCAACGACGCCAAGGCTCGATGCCAGGTGTCCGGGATTAACCGACAGCTCTTCGACAATATCCTGTCTGAGTTCATCGCAAACTTGAGACAGGTCGTCAATTGTAAGGCGACGGAGGTCTGACGGATAGTCAATACTTCTGAGTAGCCCTAAGTCTTGTTTTTCCATTTGGGTGCAAAGATACTACTTTTATGAAAGAAAAAGTCACATTTGAGAAAGAAATTACCGAAAATATTCGGAAAATATCCAACAGCCTGTTTTTTCTGGTGCTTTTCTGGTAATTTCTTTCAAAAAAAGCGTATCTTTGCTCCCAGAAACTAAAATCCAAAGAAACTACGAATATGTTAGACAACGAACGCGGGCTCTACATTGCCCATTCTTGCTTAGGCAACCGACCAGAAGGGTCGAGCAGCGACGACGGAGCGCTGAGTATTACAGGAAAGATGGCTAACCGACACGGTTTGATTGCCGGTGCCACAGGTACAGGTAAAACGGTCACCCTGCAGGTGATGGCTGAAACGTTCAGTCAGGCAGGCGTCCCCTGCTTTATGGCCGACATGAAAGGCGACCTCAGCGGTATCTCGCAGGTGGGCAAGATGAGCGGCTTTATCGAGAAACGACTTCCGGAGTTTGGTATTGAGAACCCGCAGTTCCAAGCTTGCCCCGTTCGTTTCTACGATGTGTTTGGTGAGCAGGGACACCCCATGCGTGCCACCGTCTCGCAGATGGGCCCCCAGCTGCTCAGCCGTCTGTTGGGACTTAATGAAACTCAGGACGGTGTGCTCAATATCGTGTTCCGCATTGCCGACGAGCGTGGCCTGCTCATCCTCGACCTCAAGGACCTGCGTATGACGCTCGACTATGTGTCGCAGCATGCCAAGGAGTACACTACAAAATACGGCAACATCTCTACCGCCTCTGTCGGAGCCATCCAGCGTGCCTTGTTGCAGTTGGAGAATCAGGGTGCCGACAAGTTCTTTGGCGAGCCTTCGTTCGATATCTACGACCTGCTGCAATGCGAAGGCGGCAAGGGCGTGATGAGCGTGCTGGCTGCCGACAAGCTGATGATGCAGCCCAAACTCTACTCCACGTTCCTGCTCTGGCTGCTTTCCGAGCTATACTCTACGTTGCCTGAGGTTGGCGACCTGCCGTTGCCCAAGCTCGTGTTCTTTTTTGATGAGGCTCACATGCTGTTTACCGACACTTCGAAAGCCCTGCTCGACAAGATAGAACAGGTTATCCGTCTCGTCCGTTCCAAGGGCGTGGGCATCTATTTTATCACACAGAGCCCGACGGACATACCTGAAGTCATTCTCGGACAGCTTGGAAACCGTGTGCAGCATGCCTTGCGTGCCTATACTCCAAAGGACCAGAAGGCCGTGAAAACCGCTGCCGATACCTTCCGTCCCAACCCTGACTTCAAGACTGATGAGGCAATCATGAACCTTGAGACGGGCGAAGCCCTTGTAAGCTTCCTCGACGAGAAGGGTGCTCCCAACATCGTGCAGCGCGCCAAGGTGCTGTTCCCGCTCAGCCAGATTGGTGCCATTACCGAAGGGCAGCGTCTGGATATCATCAGACAGAGCCGCGTTTACGGTAAGTATGATACGCCAGTCGACCGCGAGAGTGCCTATGAAATCCTGACGAAAGAGACGGCAGTCCAGGAAATCCAGGAGAGCCAGGAAGTTCCGGAAAAAACAGAGAAGCCAGAAAAGGCTGAAAAGAAGAAGTCCGGCATCATGTCGAAGGTTTGGAAGGCTGTGCTCACCGCTGTCACTTCGACGCTGGCCACCATACTTGGAACCTATGTCAGCAACAAGGTAAGCGGAAAGAAATCGAAGTCAAAGACCTCGGCTAAGGAGAAGGTGGTGAAAAATGCCACCAGCGCAGCCACGCGCACCATTACCAAGGAACTTACCCGCGACATCCTGGGCAATCTGGTTAAGTAATCTGAAAAGGCGAAAAATTCATAGCCGTTAAAAGGCAAAAGTTTACCCGGACTAAAGTCAGTCTTTAGTCCGGGTAAACTATGAGTTTAGTCCGGGTAAACTCCAGACGTAGATTCTTTGCAGATTACGACGGGTTATACCAAGTGCTTGATAAGGTCCTCGCGCTCACCGGGAAGCATGTCGATGACGGGAATCTCAATCATCGTGTAGCAGCCGGGCTGCAGGCGCATGGTGGCGCGAGCCACGTTGACGAGCACCTGACCAGTAAGGGCAGGGTTGTTGATGCTCATGTTGAACTCGAAGCGCTGGTTCTGCGTCTTGCCGCTGACACCCTTGCGTACCAGATGTACTCCGTGGCCCATATCGCGAACGTCGTCAACGCTCTCTACCTGGAATACGTGAGTCTCGTCGTTGGCAAAGTAGGGGTCGGCCTTGATGGCGGCAGTCACCTCGTCGAGCTTGGCGCCGTCTTCGAGCTCTACGTAAACCATACGGCGATGGATGCCCTCGCCGAGGGGGATAGTCATCGAAAGGGCGTTCTTCACTCCTGCCTTGGAACGCACGCAGACGGAGTGGCCCATTGACATGCCGGGACCAAAGTTGGTATAGCTGAGGCCCTTCGGAGCAAGACTCTGGATGAGGGTGCGCACGATGGAGTCGGAACCCGGATCCCATCCGGCGGCGATGACGCTCACGGTCTTCGTATCCTTATTAATAGGTGTAAGGGCTGCGCGGTAATCGAGAATGGAAGTGTGGATGTCGAACGAGTCGACGGTATTAATGCCAAGAGGCAGGATCTGGCGGGCATATTCCTCGCACGAACGAGTGGGGGTGGCAAGGATGGCAACATCAACGTCCTTCAGTTCGCGGATGTCTTTTACCACCTCATACTGAGCCAATTCTGCAGGCTTGTCCTGAGCGCCATTACGACGCACGATGCCTGCCACTTCAAAATCAGGCGCCGACTCCAAGGCCTGGAGGGCGTACTTTCCAATGTTGCCGTAACCTACTACGGCTGCTCTAATCTTCTTCATTGTCGTTTGCAATTGTTGGTTTATTTCTGATTTCGGCTGCAAAATTACACTTTTCTTGCGGAATAAGTGTCGTTTTGAAAGAAAAATTTGCGAAAAACTTTCTTTTGTTACTAATTTGCTGGAAAAAGACCCGAAATACAATAAAAAGGGAACCACTAACGTTAATAAGAATGTATATACACTAAAAGGTAGTTTTTATGATTGAATACATCAAAGGCGAGCTGACAGAGCTGACGCCTGCATTTGCTACGGTTGAGGCCGCAGGAGTGGGCTACGGGCTGAATATTTCGCTAAACACCTACAGCGCGTTGCAAAGCCGTGGCACAAGAAACGAGGAGCGAGAAGTGAAACTCTACGTCTACGAGGCAATCCGCGAAGACGCTCATGTGCTCTATGGCTTTAAGGACAAGAAGGAACGCGAGATGTTCGAGCTACTCATTACCGTAAGCGGTGTGGGAGCCAATACGGCGCGCATGATGCTATCGGGCATGACCGTTGCTGAGCTTTGCAATGCTATCTCCACAGGCAATGCCAAGTTGATTCAAGGTATCAAAGGCATCGGTAAGATGACGGCACAACGTATCATCGTCGATCTGAGGGACAAGATTGTGGCCTTGGGTATAGCCGACGAGATTCCTGCAGGTGGCAGCGTGGCTGCTCCTGTGAACAATGCCGTCCGCGATGAGGCCGTAGCAGCCTTGACCATGCTGGGCTTCTCGCCAGCACCCACGCAGAAGATTGTAGTGCAGATTCTGCAAGAACAGCCCACGTTGCCCGTGGAGCAGGTGGTGAAGCTGGCGTTGAAGCAGATAAAGTGAAGACTATCTACCCTGCCCATCCTTTAAGGAAGGGGAGTGATATGCATATTGGATGAAAAGGAATAGGATATATAATATGGTAGTAAGCAAGTATGTTTCTGTGCGGAACATACTTTACCTTGTTTTATTCCTTTTCATTGCCGTTTCCATTTTCGCCTCTACTCCGCAGGATGATAACCGCCGTCGTCCCAACAGACAGGTTCAAAACGGACATAATAACAGTTCGCAGCAAGGTGAGAACACCCCTCCGACTCAGGGTGGAGCGGGAGCCGGGACTTCTATTAAGGCCCAACCTAAACTGGAAATCGAGGACGAGAGCATTCCCGATTCGCTGCTACACGCCCGTTGGAAGATTCAGCGTACGGCCCCCGTGGTGGTAGACGACATTGATTCGCTGGTATTGGACCTCCATATGCCCGACAACATACGGCAGCAGGCGGTGTACAATGACTCGCTGAACCTTTATTTCATCGGTTCCAAGATGGGCGATTCCTACCTGAATGCCCCCGTCCTGATGACACCTGAGGAGTATCTGAAGTGGTCGGAGCGTCGTGGGCGTGATGCGTTCTTCCGTCAGAAGAACAACGAGGCCTACAAGTCGCAGGGCAAGGAAAAGTTCTCATTTACCGACATGCATTTCGACCTGGGTCCTGCTGAGAAGATATTCGGTCCTGGTGGTGTGCGTGTGAAGACGCAGGGAACGGCAGAGTTAAAGCTGGGCGCAACGATGAAGAACATCGACAATCCTTCGTTGCCTATCCGCAACCGCAAGACCACAAACTTCGATTTCGATGAGAAAATCAATATATCGGCCAATGCAAAGGTGGGCGACAAGATGAACTTCAACTTCAACTACAATACCGATGCCACCTTTAATTTCGATACGCAGAACCTGAAATTGAAGTACGACGGCAAGGAGGATGAGATCATCAAGCTGGTAGAGGCGGGTAACGTGTCGTTCCCCACTAACAACTCATTGGTGAAAGGTGCCTCCAGCCTCTTCGGTATCCGTACTGACATGCAGTTTGGCAAACTGAAGCTGCAAACGGTACTCTCGCAGAAGAAGTCGACTACGAAGAGCGTTTCGTCAAAGGGTGGCGCACAGACCACTCCGTTTGAGATAGACGTGGCCGACTATGAAGAAAACCGTCACTTCTTCCTTGCCCAGTATTTCCGCGACGACTACGACCGGGCCATGTCGACGTTGCCCAACCTGACTACGGGCGTGAAGATTAATCGTATAGAGGTGTGGGTAACCAACAAGACGGGAACAACGTCGAATACCCGTAATTTGGTGGCCTTTACCGATTTGGGTGAGAATGCCAAGGTGTCGAATCACAACTGGAGCGTAAGTGGTGAGCAGGTCCCGGGAAATGCTGCCAACGACTTGTATGCCACGTTGCTCAGCACCGTCAGCACCGATCAGCGAAATATTGATGTCGTGGGCTCAGCGCTGGAAGTACTCGATGCTACGCGTAGCACGCGAGGTGGCGTTGACTATGAGAAACTTGCCTCGGCCCGCTTGCTGTCATCGTCAGAATATACCTTGAACGAGGCCTTGGGCTACATCTCTCTGAGGTCGGGGCTGCAGACCGATCAGGTGCTGGCCGTTGCCTTTGAGTATACCTATGGTGGACGCAGTTTTCAGGTGGGTGAGTTCGCCAGCGACGTTACCGATACCAAGCACTGTATTTTCGTGAAATCGCTGAAGAACACGTCGAACAATCCTTCGCAGGGAAACTGGGACCTGATGATGAAGAATGTCTACTACTTGGCCTCGAGCGTCGAGAAGGACCGTTTCAAACTTGACATCAAGTTCCAAAGTGATACGGCTGGTGTTTACCTGACTTACCTGCCCGAGGAGAATCTGAAGTCACAACTGCTGTTGAAACTGTTGGGCTGTGACCGTTTGGATAAGAACATGAAGGCCCACGCCAACGGACAGTTTGACTTTGTGCAAGGGTATACCGTTACCAATGGTCGTATCTTCCTGCCCGCGGCAGAACCCTTTGGTGACTATATGCGCAAGAAGATTGTTGAAATGACAGGAAGTCAGGAGATGGCCAACAAATATGTGTTCGACCAACTGTATGACTCAACAAAGACCATTGCCAAGCAAACGGCTGAGAAAGATAAATACATCCTGACAGGACAGTATAAGGGCACGAATGCCAATGTCATCTCGCTTGGAGCCTACAACGTGCCGCAGGGGTCGGTGGTGGTTACCGCAGGCGGTGTCACCTTACAGGAGGGAAGCGACTATTCTGTCGACTACTCGGCAGGTGAGGTTACCATACTGAACCAGAGCATTATCGATGCGGGTACGAACGTCAATGTGTCGTTGGAGTCGAACACAGAGTATGGTATGCAGCGCAAGACGATGTACGGCATCAACTGGGAATACGACTTCTCCAAGAACTTTATCCTTGGCGGTACACTCATGCACCTTTCGGAGCAGGCGCTGACATCGAAGGTGACTATGGGTGAAGAACCGTTGAACAATACCCTGTGGGGACTGAATCTCAGCTGGAAGCAGGAATCGCAGTGGCTGACGAATATGCTTGACAAGATTCCATTCCTCCATGTTACGCAGCCTTCGCAGATACAACTGACGGGTGAGTTCGCACAACTCATTGCCGGCAGAGCCAGCGGAACGCAGGACAATGCCTCGTATATTGATGATTTCGAGAATACGAAGAACCTCATATCGCTCATCGATCCCAAGGCGTGGGTGCTGTCGAGTGTACCGACGAAGATTGCCAACTTTAATGACAAGACGGGCGTTTCCTCAGGCTACGATCGTGCAAGGTTGGCATGGTATACCGTCGATCCGCTCTTTACCCGCCGTAGCAGTAGTCTGACACCTGGTCATATCAAGAGCGACTTGGAACAACTCAGCGACCACCGCGTCCGCGAGGTCTACGTCAAGGAACTGTATCCCAATCGCGACCAGTCAACTTACAATGGTGCTACATCGACCCTCTCCGTCTTGAACTTAGCCTACTATCCGCAGGAGCGCGGTCCTTATAACCTGACCACTCAGCTGAACAGCAACGGTACGCTGCAGAGTCCCGCTACAAAATGGGGCGGCATGATGCGCAAGTTGGAGACCACCGACTTCGAACAGGCTAATATAGAATATGTGGAGTTCTGGCTCATGGATCCCTTTATCTATCAGCGTCAGGCAGGTACAGCCTCCCAGTATGCGGGCGACTTGTACATCAACCTTGGCGAGGTAAGTGAGGATATCCTGCGCGATGGCAAGAAATTCTACGAAAGCGGTATGCCTGTTGACGGCTCCGATGCCTTTAGCTATACGCAATGGGGTAAGATTCCTGAACAGGCTACACAGACCTATGCCTTTGCCACCACCAGCGGCTCTCGTGTATTGCAGGATGTAGGACTCAATGGTCTGAACGATGAGGAAGAACGTACCTATGGTGCCTACAAGGAGTGGCTTGACCAGATTGGTGGTATTGTACAGAATGACAGTCTTCTTCAAGCATGGCGCAACGACCCTGCTGGTGATGACTATCACTACTACCGAGGCTCTGACTTCGATGATGCGCAGACTAGCATCATGGATCGTTACAAACGTATTAACAACCCCCAAGGCAACTCGCCTGATACTGATAACCGTACGGAATCGTATGATACCTCATATAAGACGGGACCCGATGTGGAGGACATCAATCAGGACTATACGTTGAACGAATATGAGCGCTATTACCAGTATAAGGTACGCATCAGCGACGATGTGCTGCAGGCCTACAACAACGGAACTGCTACAGACTCCTATATCACCGACCGCCGCGACAGCTGGGTGAAATTACGCAACGGCGATTCCACCACCGTCCGCTGGTATCAGTTCCGTATCCCATTGGCTGAGTGCAAGGAGAAAGTCGGTTCCATCAACGACTTCACTTCTATTCGTTTCATGCGAATGTATATGACCGGTTTTGAGAAACCAATTGTGCTGCGCTTCGGTAGTCTCGACCTCGTTCGAGGAGAATGGCGACAGTACAAGCAGAGTCTGCAGACTGCCGTAGGAGCCGAGACAGGAACGATGGTGATGAGTGCGGTTAATATTGAGGAAAATACCGACCGCCAGCCCGTAGCCTATACCTTGCCGCCTGGCATTAATCGTGCTACTGACCCCTCCCAGCCACAGCTTGTCGAGAACAACGAGCAAGCACTCTGTCTGACAGTGAGGAACCTGAGCCATGGTGAATCGAAGGCCGTCTACAAGAATCTGAGCTACGATCTGCGTCAGTACAAGCGTATGCAGATGTTCGTGCATGCCAACCACCTGTTGCCTAATACCACCAACCTGCAGGACGACCAACTGGCTGTATTCATCCGTTTGGGTAGCGACTACAAGAGCAACTATTATGAGTATGAGATACCGCTGAAGCTTACCCCTGAGGGCAAGTATTCATGGCTGTCGGCAAACGACCGCTCAAGGGTGTGGCCATCGGAAAACATGCTCGACGTCGATATTAGCGTCTTTACCCGTCTGAAGAAAGCTCGTAACAAGGCTAAGTCCGAAGGAACTGTCAGCTACAATCAGGTGTTCTCGCAGTACGATGAGGACCGTCCTAATAACAAGGTGAGTATCGTAGGTAACCCCAGTTTAGGCGAGGTAAAGACAATGGTTATTGGTGTGCGTAACCTCTCCAGTGAGGAGAAATCGGGCGAGGTGTGGGTCAACGAATTGCGGTTGAAGGAGTATAACAACGAAGGGGGGTGGGCTGCTTCAGGAGCAATGAATGTACAGTTGTCTGACTTCGGTAGCGTCAACCTGACTGGCCATTACGTCACCGATGGTTTTGGAGGTCTGGAAGAGAGTGTGCTGCAGCGCTCGAAGGAAACACAGAAGTCATATAGCGTGACGGCCAACTTTGAGTTAGGAAAATTCTTCCCCGACAAGGCAAAGGTGACCATTCCTGTCTACTATTCTGTCAGTAAGGATGAGGTGCGTCCGAAGTACAATCCCCTTGATACAGATATGGATCTGGACGATGCTCTTGATGCTGCTGGTGGCCGTGAACGTGACAGTATCGAGTCGATTGCCGTCACCAAGCGTCTATCGCGTAATTTCTCGTTGTCAAACATGCGTGTCGGGATTAAGACCAAGCGCCATCCCATGCCCTATGACCCCGCTAACTTCAGCTTGAGTTATAGTCATCGCCATAATCATACCACTGGACAAACTACCGTCTATGAGAATGACGATCAGTGGCGTGGTGCTCTTTCCTATAATTACTCCCCAGTCTACAAGACGTGGGAACCTTTCAAGAACGCCAAGGGTAAGTCGAAATGGCTGAATTTCCCCAAGGCTTTAGGATTGAACTATCTTCCGCAAACCATTGCCTTCAATACGGAGATGACCAGAGAGTACTACGAGTTGCAGGAGCGTGATTTGGAGAATACCGAGAATCCCAACTTGCCCGTAAGTTTCAATAGTCAGATTCTATGGAATCGTGAGTTCCAGTTGCGGTGGGACTTGACAAAAAACCTCCACATGAACTTCCAGTCAGCTACCCGGGCACAGATAGAGGAGCCTTACCGCGAAAATATACCTATCAATAAAGAACTATATCCCGACTTCTATTCAGCTTGGAAGGATTCCGTCAAGCAGAGCATCCTGCATCTTGGTACGCCACTCGACTATCGCCAGAACTTTACGGCCTCTTATCAGCTGCCTCTCAACAAACTCCCCATCTTCGACTGGGTAAATAGCGATGCTTCCTATACAGCGAACTATACATGGGTACGTGGTACGGAACTCGATGACGGACGATCGTTAGGAAATACGATTACCAATAACCGTAATCTGAATATAAATGGTGCCTTCAACTTGGAGACGCTCTATAACCATTCGCCTTTCCTGAAGAAGGTCAATGATAGGTTCAAGAAAGCGCCTGCCCCCAAAACCAAGAAGACAGGAACTTCAGCGAAATCTAAAGATTCAGCTAAGACAGGAGATTCAGAAACGCCTGCAAAATCCGGAAAGTCGGAAAAAGCATCTAAGGAAGAAGCTTCCTTACCTAAGAACAAGAACACATTCCAGAAGGAAATTACTTTAACGCCCGATACTACTATTGCCATACAGCACAACAAGAAATCGAAGCGGCTACTTGTTTCTGCCCGTGGCCAGGACGGTAAACAAGTAATGCTGAAATGGAAAGTAAAGGACGAAAACACCATTCTTGTCAGCCTGCCGAAGAACTATAGATCCGCTTCCAACCTCTCCAAGAAAGGACGGGGAGTTGATACTCTTGCCTTGGATTCTGTCAAGCAAGGTAATCTCACCTCTCAAACACAGGGAGGAGAAACGAGTGGGGCTGTAAAAGTCAAGCTTAGCGTCCTGCCTAAGCAGCCTCTCGACAAACAATGGTGGTATGAGCCTGCTCAGCAGGTAAGTCGCCTGTTGATGATGGTTCGTTCGGTGAACCTCAGCTATCGTAACCAGCGATCCATGACGTTGCCGGGTTATATTCCCAATGTCGGTGATGCCTTTGGCCAGCGGACGGGTAGTGTCTTAGCTCCTGGTCTTGACTTTGCCTTTGGACTGGCAGGCGACGGTTACTTGGAAAAGGCACGTGAGAACGGTTGGCTGCTGATGAACGAATCCGTTGCCACGCCTTTTACCTCTTCTACTGTAGAGGACCTGCAGATGCGGGCGACCTTGGAACCCGTCCGCGACTTGAAAATTGATCTCAATGCCTCGCGTACTGTCAATCGTTCTCGTAGTGTACAATATATGTATGATGGGTCGCCGACGACCCAAAGCGGTTCCTTTAATATGACCACCATTTCACTTTCATCGGCCTTTGAACCTGTGGGAGATGCCAACAGCGGATATCAGTCGGCTACTTTTGACAAGTTCCGTGAACTGATACCTGTGTTCCGCGAACGGGTACAGGGCTTATACAATGGAGCACCTAAATCGATAAATCCTGTCAACCAGTATTCGGCAGATGTTCTTGTCCCTGCTTTCCTTGAAGCCTATACCGCAGGTTCTGGCGGATCGCTCGACTTGTTCCCCGCGCTGAAGCGAATGCTGCCTAACTGGACATTGCGCTATAGTGGCCTGTCAAAGCTTACGTGGTTTGCCGACCATTTCAAGAGTGTCAATATCAACCACGGTTATAAATCTGTTTTCGCTATTGGCAGCTACTCCAGTTACAGCTCGTGGCTCGAATATATGGGTGACCTTGGTTTCGTCACGGCTACTGACGGTTCGCTGACTCCCTCTAGTATGTATAATATATCAACTGTGAGCATAAACGAGGCTTTCTCACCTTTGTTGGGTATGGATGTTACGCTGAACAATAACATGACTGTCAAGCTCGAGTATCGTACTACCCGTGTACTGAATCTCTCTATGACCAGTATCCAGCTTAACGAGTCACGTTCCAATGATTGGGTGATAGGCTTAGGCTATAAGATAAGTGATTTTAAACTGAACCTCTTTGGCGCAGGAACCAGTCGAAAGATTAAGAAGGCACAGTCTAGAAAGTCTGGTAATTCCAGTAAGTCTAATCAAAAAGGTCAGTCTAATAATTCTAGCCAGTCGAATAATTCTGCCAAATCCACCGTTAACCACGCTCTGAATATGCGTGCTGATTTCTCCTTGCGCTCTCAAGCGGCAATTACGCGTGACATCGCTTCTGGTGTATCGTCGGCCAGTAGCGGTAACTCTGCCTTGAAACTCTCGTTGGCAGCCGACTATACGCTAAGCCGTCTGATGACGTTAACTTTCTATTACGACCGTCAGACCAATACCCCGCTGCTTTCATCGAGCAGTTATCCAACAACTACCCGAGACTTCGGCCTTTCGCTGAAATTCTCATTGACAAGATAAAATGATGAAGATGATGAAAAGATATATGTTGATCTTCTTGTTTCCTGTGATGTTCAGTCATACTGCTATGGCTGATAAAGAACCAAGTAATCCTGACGAATTGGCTGCTTTAGGGGTAAAATGTTTGAAGAAAGGTGACATTGCCGGGGCTGAGCGCTATTATGATTTAGGTTATCGACAAAAACGTATTACGACCAGCATCATTAGCCTGGCTGGTGATATTGCATTGGCCAAGAACGACCATGAACAAGCTGACTACTATTACGGAAGAGCCATTTATTTTGACCCTCGCGATTCAACAGGCTATTTCCATTATGTCAGGATGCACAAGAAGAATGAGCCTGAATTGGCTGTTGAGAAACTGAAACAGTTGAGGCGCTATAGGGATGATTATCGTGTAGAGCATTTGATTGCCGATGTCTGGTATTCTGCTAATAAGGTGGAAAAAGCCATGGCCGTTTACGATTCTATTTCTATTGATAGTCTCTCTCGCAATGAGTTGGTTAACTATGCCATGTCGGCTTATTTGCTAAAAGAATATGAGAAATCTGTTGATATCGTCCAGCATGGAAAGAGCCTTGAACCGCGCGACTTTCTGTTCAACCGCCTGCTCATGTACAACTATACGGAGATGAAGCAGTATGAAAAGGCATTGGAGGCATCTGTCGATTTCTTCCAGCATAGTGACCGCCATCAGTCCGACAGTACTGAGGCCAAGGGCTATAGTTACTTAGACTATATATATTATGGCTACGTACTCAATGGTAATGGACAATATGCAGAAGGAATTGAGCAGTTTAATCGTGCATTGGCACTTGATGGTGGTGACCGTCCCGATGTGGTACTCGCCATATCAAAAGCTTATGAGAACATAGGACAGTATCCCAAAGCCGTGGAATATTATAAAAACTATATGCAAAAACTCAGTGAAGAGGAACGTACTGCCTATGTCGTTTACGAATTGGGACGCCTCTATTATGCGCAGGGCACCGATAAGACCGAGACGGGGAAACTTACTCCTGAGAAGATTGAAGCCCTCCATCTGGCTGACAAGGCCTTTGCTGAGGTTGATCGAATGCGTCCCGATAGTTATTTGGGCTGCTATTGGCAAGCACGTACTAACGTGGCCCTTGACCCTGAATCCACGAAGGGATTGGCAAAACCCTATTACCAGCGTGTCATCGAAATGACCGAGGGCAAAGGTGGCTCACAGCTTACAGAGGCTTATAAATACTTAGCCTATTATTATTATGTAAAGAAAGACCGCAGCAATGTCCAACGCTATATTGACAAGATTCTTGACATTGACCCCATGGATAAATATGCGCTCAGACTCAGTGAAGCTATCTGAGACGATTAAAAATGGATCATCAAACCAGCATTAAAGGTATTGATGTGACCGGATATCGACCATATTTGAGGTGTATAATGCACCCATTGGGGTTGCCCATAGCTGTAGATGTAGAGATGATGGTTGAAATAAGCAGATAGGCGGTCGCTGATACGATAATTCAACATCATTCCTATAAGCGTGTTGAAGTTAAGAGGACTAATGCGGTTGGCATGACTAACTTCATAACTGGCTGTTTCGCCAGGTACAGTAGTGCTTTCATTTAAGTAATAGGAAAGTGCGAAACCGCCGAGAATGTTAAACTCCCATCGTCGTGCTGGATTGTCGTTGAAAAGCCCCATCAGGTCATATTGATATGCCAGTGATGAGAAGAGGAATCTGTAGGTTGTTATTCCCCTGCCGTTTTTCCACTTTCCAGCATTAGAACTTGAGGTTAGCTGATAGCGACAGTTGTCGATGAAGTGATCGAAAGTCAGTTCCTCACTCAGGCGAATGGTCGTGTTCTTCCATATTCGATAGCCGGCAATAGCCTGTATGTTGCAGTTAGTGCCTCCTCCGTCTAATCTGTAGTCGTCTTTGTTGAAATGAAGTCCTCCACCTAATCCGATGAACCAACGGGGACGGATTACATTGCTGACAATGGTATGATTATCGTGGTCTTTTTTCTGTTGCATCATCATGGTGACTCCCACCTTGAGTGAGAATATATCACGGTGATCTTTGCTTGTGTAATCTTTTGGATCAGAAGACTGAGGCTCACATTCGATGAGTGAGAACATTGGTTCGATATTAAGTCTGAAGCCTTGGGCAAGTTTTGCCCATAACTGTGTGCCAAGTCGCCAGCCGTTTTTCCAGTAGCGCTCCTCAATGTTGTGATGAGACAAATTGAATAAGGTGCGACCTACTAAGAGATTAATGCCTGCAGGTTGCTGCCAGTTGTATTGTCTTGCAAATCCTAAAGGGTTTATAACAAGGTCTGCATAGATGAATGAAAGACGAAGCTTGTCATAGCGGGTAAAGGTGCCATTTTCAGCTATAACTCTTGATTCTTTAGAAGAACCGCGGATGAGGTCAGCACCGGCACGCAGGCCAATAGCTGGCAGAGCCCACCATCCTATTCCTAATTGCATTTGTGGCTCCCAAGTATCGATACCTTTGGTGGGCATATGCATGATGTGCTGATACCCCAAGGCATATTCAATGAAAAACGGGTGAGTCGGTTGCTGGTCAACGATGGCAGACGACACGTTCTTCATGGCAGTCCCTATGGCAGCACCAGCATCTCCTATAACAGTACCTACTGCGGCTCCTGCTGCTCCTATGGCGTTACCCACAGCAACTCCAGCAGTTCCCACAGCTTTCGCAGCATTTCCAGTAGCGTGTGCGACAGTCTTTGCTACATGGATGGTAGGTTGTACCAGATTTTCGAAATGGTACATCACTCCCAAATTGTATGAGTTGGTTATATTTAGCTCTGTCGTCTGATCTGAATCGTAAAGTCCTCCTGGTATCCAATAGAGATTCTGTGCCAAGAAAAGTGAGAAGTGCTTGCCTAATCGGTAGTCTAACTGTAGTCCAGTGTTGGCTCCTATCAAAGGTGAGTCATTACCAAAGGCTATAGCAGGCCCAATGTTGGCTGATACGTTCCAGCGGCGGTGGGGGTTGATTCCCCGAAGCAGGTTGCTGACTGCTAATTTATAACCAGCTGTAAGCACCCATCGTTCTTGGCGGTCTTTATGTTGCTGATGATAAAAAACGTCAGTCATATACTCTCCAGAAAGGCGAAGGCTATGCAAATCGTTATATTCATAGCCGGCGAATAGCAGTCCGCTTTTTATCCAATCGCGCTCGCGGCTGGTCTCTTGATAATAACGGGGAGTGAAGTTGCGTCCCATGCCACCACCAATATAATAGCCAGTGGGGAAAGGCTTTGTACCATCATCGGCTTCGGCTGGTTCACGGTCACCCCCTACCATCATCTCTACTCCTATGCTCAAGCGAGTTAGATAGTCGATGGAGGCTCGCAGATTGTCATTCTTGTGAGTTAGTACGGCATATTGCGGTTCGACAGTGACGCGTAGGCCGTTGGCCAGTCGTGCCCATAGATTGACTCCGCCTCGATAGCCAAAAACGGGGAAACCTTTGATTCCTTTTTCACGGAAAGCGTAACCGCCTTCGTAACCTAACAGCAACGTGATGCCTGCAGGCGACTGCCATCCTGCTCGACGACTAAAACCAAAGGGGTTGAGCATCAAATCAAACGCTCCAGTGCGGTAGGCGACAAAGTTCTTCAAACTAGTATCTGACCAGTCTTGCCATTTCATGTTGATAGCTCCTATCTGCCCGCGTACGCCGATGGAGGGTGACAACCACCATCCAATGTAGGCTGACTGCATGAGACCAGCTGAACGGTTGAAGGTTCTCCCGTCGCCGCTAACACCGCCCACTCCCGTCTGTACACCTACTATCATTGGATGATGATATAGAATATCAGCCACATCATTGGTAAAATAGCGTTGCTGACGAGAATAATTCTTCTTGAATGTACCGGCGTTTTGTTCGTCTGACAGCCTATTGCCCAAGTACTGAATGAAAGAGATGTCGAAGCCCATACCCATGCGGTAGTCATAGAATTCGTGCTCAGAACGTACTAAGTCGATACCTCTGGTAGATGCATAGACATAGGGCTCAACGGCTAATGCAGCTTGTGGCCCGGCAAAGAATTTCAACTGGAAACCAGTACGAGCGAAAGCTGTAGCACGCCGAGTGTTGAATTCTGTATTCCAATCATCAATATTGCTCTTGAATAGCCGAGAAAAACCAGCTCCAATGCCCACGAATCCTGATACATCTAGTAGGCGGTCAGGACGATAACCCAACAGGTGCGTGGTAATGCTATACAGGTAGTCGGCTTCCAAAGCCACTCGTCCGTTGATGGAATTGTAAAAAGTGTTCTCTTCTTTCTGCGGGATGAAACCAACGCCACCGCTAATACCCAACCGTAGACTGCTAACTGCGTTGTATTGGCGTCCAAACCTCATATGGAAAAGAAAGAGAGGATCAGGGTCATGCTTATGGGTATCGTTAATGGACATACGGCCTCCTCCTATTTCTATGTAATTAATAGGTTGTGTAAATAGGTCGCCTATATAGCTATGATGATTGTCAAGTGAATATTGTAGTGCATTGAAGTTCCGCTGTACTGGCACCTCATAGTTTGTTGTATCGATATCAATACTATCAGCAAACAGTGAGTCTGGCACATTGAAATCTTGTGCCATGACACTGGAAGATATAAGGATAAACCATGCAGTCAGTATATAGTGTCTCATTGATTCTGGTTTTTGAGCTTTTGCCGGTAGGTATCTGCCAGCTTAGGATTGTAAGGATATTTTTTTCGTAGCTCGTCATTGATGTGTACGTCTGTAGCATACAAACGTTGGAACATTGTTGGATCTATATCAAATGCCCGTTGTAGGTAGGCAAGAAACAATGGCGTTTCGTTGTCCTTTATCCGCAGCGCTTCTTCTACTCCATATCGGTTGACCAAGTCCATGAAATTGTCCTCGTTGTTATCAGTAGTATTGGCAGCAATCATAGCTTTAATGTACCATTTCTTGGCATTGCCATCGTCTAAGGAGTCAACAATATGCTCGATTTCCTGATAAGTGTAACCTAACTCGGGAGCTAATTCGAAACATAATACAGCGCGGTTTTCAAGACTTGACGATAAAGCGTATTGTAAGGCCTTTTGTGCTCTCTGTTCTTCTTCAGCATTTTTGTTCTGCTTGAAGAATAACGTTTCTAAGTCAGTGAACATTTTGACATCACGGTATTCTGGGATGTTCGGGAGTTTATCTGCCAGATGAGCGGCTCCCCCTAATTTCAACTGTTTGAAGAGCATGACGGCCTGGTTGGCAACAATCTCCTGACGGTTAACTTTATACCGGTAGATATTGTTGAATGATATCTGCCGTACAACTTCTAAGCCAGACTTCATGTCAACAAATGGTTGTAGAATATTGGTGTTAGTGCTATCATCGGCAAGTACATAGCAGGCCATACAATTGGCTATATATGCCGCAAAGGGACTGAAACGCGAGTCTTTCCTCCGACTCTGTTCACGGTAAATGCGACTGATAAGTTTACGGCGTTCTGCAGAGTCCTTGATTTGTGTTAGCAGGTGATAATAGTCACCATTACTGAATATGTTGTCACCACCTTCTGCATAGGAAGGATCGTTACGATATACCCATAGGGCTTCCTCTGGTTCCAGCACCTTGTTTTGACGAATCAGATAGGCACACTTCATCACGCGCTGGTTCTTCAGGATTTGCTCTATAGCAGGGTTGCTTTCCATCATATGGCGGATGCCGGTCATGTTATTCGCCTGGGCATACTGGCGGAGTTCTTCTCCTTCCAGTCTTTGTCCGCGTTCTACTAGTGAATCAGCAACATCATACCAGCTGTAGACCTTTGCTGGAATTGTTTGCGTGGCTGCACCGGAAGTGTAGGGGCGAATCATGCTCAGAGCTTTGGCAGCACGCATCTCTGCTAATTCGGCATTTCGCGCAGGTTGTCCGTCGGGAGAGGCTGTTCCCTGTATCTTGACGTTTATAAGTTGTCGTCCGTATGATTGCAATTCGCGTACTAACTGTTGGATGGTAGAGATGTTGACCGAGTCGTCTGTTAGCTGTGCTTTCCCAATTTCAAAAGTGAGTTGCAGGTCACGAGCAGCTTCCATAAGCTGTGCATGTGATGGCTCATAGAATTGACTGTCCATCGCCATCTCCTTCCTTGCCATGCTGATATTAAGCATGTTCCACGGTTTTCGACTATTACAACTTCCTTCTTTCGACGCATCATCGTAGAAGACATGCGAATAATCTTCAAGTCGTAATCGCGCCTGCCATTTGTAGGTGTGGTCGGGGTTGGGCTTGACGAATGTGGTCTCCCAATGTACGGTATTGTCGCCTGGTATTTCCTGTTTGTAATAGGGAGCTAATGGATCATTCCTTAGATAGTCATAGCTTTTGTGGCGTTTTTGCAGCATGTGGTAACGCTCTCCTTCACCGATGAGCGGCTCAAGGAATTGTACGGTGTCTTCCGTTTGGCAGTCAATTACCACGGGTTGGAGAATGAGACGGCTGTCGGTATTCACATATCCTTCGGGCAGTGTCATCGTTACATCCCAATGAATGGTGGGACCGTCGTCAATAGCGGGTAACTCGCGAATCTTGAGTCCGCGTTTCTCACCAATAACGTCTGTGTTTTTTAGAAGGATACCATCAGCATTGTCTCCTTTGATAAGAATGTCGTAATGTAGTCGTTTGTCAATAGGGGTGACAATAACAGCCCCTTCACTGATAATCACCAATGCACCTTTCTGTGCAATGTCTGCTTCGAAATGTCCTTCATAGTCGGGAACCACCACATCTCCAGCCTTAAGCGTAGTGTATTGTCCTTGCTGCATTGACTGTCGCCGGTAGTTCATAACTTGTTGCCGGGCGTCTTCTGCATTGTCGAAAATATAGACAGGAACACTCATTGCCACCTGCTGCTGCTTGCCATCGGTGCCACGCATCTCACGCTTCACGTTACCGGTGATATGCACCACTTGAGCGTATGAGGTCAGCACAACGGCCACTAACAGGAGGATTATGAGAATCGTTCTTTTCATCTAATGATATAGGTAAGTGTCACGCCTGTCTTTGTGGGTAGCGTGTAGTTGTTTTTTCCCCAGTTGCGATCTTGGGTATGAATGATGCCGAAGCCAGAGTGTAAGTCAATATTAAAACGTTCGCCCAGGGCAATGACATAGCCGAAAGTAAGGCCAAGCCCTGCAGCACTACCGTTATAGATCTTGTTGTTAAAGGTGAAATTGTAGGTTCCGGTAATGGCACCAACACCTATGAAGTGGTGATACATCGGACGTCCGCTGAGATAGTATCTCCATTCAGGTTGTAAGGCTATTCCCTTCATGTCGTGATGAATCCATGGCTTTTGTATAGCCATCACCGAGAGACCGATGGTACTAGCGCGTCCCATTGTCATTTCAGCACCAGCATTCACAATGCCTGTTGCCAGCCAAACGGCATCAAGTCCAACAGCCAATTTCTGTGCCTTTATGGGTAGTACTGCTGCCAACAGCAGAATGACAAGGATGTGCTTACTTCTCATTCTTCAATCTCTGTTTTACACGTTCTAAAGAGTCGCGCAAGTGCTTTTGTTCCAGTTCCTTTCGCTGCTTTTCAAATCGCTGTTCGTAGTCAACTTTCTCCAAGGAGTCTTGTCGCAATGCCTTTTGCTGTTTTCTTGCTTGCTCAATGGAGTCACGTTGCAAAGCCAGTTCGTTTTGCAAGTTCCTGAAGTCTTCGTCAATGGTAATGCGCTTGTGGTATCGGTCGGCTACTGACGGACCGAAATGATAAACGAACGACACGCGAATGACATCACACGTTGCAATATAGGGTAGTGCGTCCCACACTAAGTGCTGACCGTTAGACTCACTGGTCAGTAAATAGCTTTCTCGCCCGTCTGCACATACATAGTTTTCAACATCGGCCCATAGCACACCAGCGTTGACACTTAATTCCAAATCGAGTGAGCCACCGTTGCGATAGCCGTATAGCGGTGCAATGGTTCCTGCTGTTATTCCACTGATGAATCCGTTTCCACGATAGCCTGTTTCCCCCAGTTTCAAGTCAAATTTAGTGTAGCCACCATAGCCTCCAGCAAACCATGAGCGTAGTAGCCCTTCTCCGTGCCAGTAATACCTTGCCTCCATGCGTCCTTCGTTCAAGTGACGTTGAACATAAGGGTATTGCTGGCGTGATATGGTCTGCATGATACGTCCGTTGACTCCTAATGTCAGCCTGTTCCAGTTGTGGTTGCCAAGTGTCATCTCAACGCCGATGTTGGGTGAGAGCATAAGCCACCCTAAACCATTGGACTTTACGCTAAAGCGTTCGGATAGCTTAAGGGTGTCAAGCTTTTTAGTATGGAACATGTTTCTGGGATGCTTACTTTCTGGTGTACTTGCGGTAAGTACACACATACAGACAAGACTTAGAACCAGAAAAAAGCATTTCTTGTATGACATTGATATGCGGCCGGAAACTATTTGTCGTAAGCGTGCAGGGGATAGTCGGTGGTAAAGTGTAGTCCGCGGCACTCCTTGCGTTCCAAAGCCCAGCGCGTGATGAGGTAGCCGACATTGATCATGTTGCGCAGCTCACAGATGTCGCGGGTAGCACGTACACGTTTGAAGAGACGTTCTGTCTCCTCATAGAGCATGTCGAGACGATCCCATGCGCGGTGCAGTCGGAGGTCGGAGCGTACGATACCTACGTAGTTGGACATGATTTGATTGACTTCTTTGACGCTTTGCGTGATAAGTACCTTCTCCTCATTGGTCATCGTTCCTTCATCGTTCCATTCGGGCACGCGCTCGTTGAAGTCGTAAAGGTCGACGTGCTGCAGCGAGTCCTTGGCTGCAGTGTCTGCGTAGACCACTGCCTCAATGAGTGAGTTGGAAGCCAGACGGTTGCCGCCATGCAATCCCGTACAGGAGCACTCGCCAAGGGCATAGAGACGCTCAATGGAAGACTGGCCGTTAAGGTCGACCTTGATACCGCCGCACATATAGTGGGCTGCGGGTCGAACGGGGATATAGTCCTGAGTAATATCGATACCTATGCTGAGGCATTTCTGGTAGATGTTGGGGAAGTGGTGACGTGTCTCGTCTGCGGGTTTGTGGGTGATGTCGAGACATACATGATCCAATCCATGGATTTTCATCTCTTTATCGATAGCCCGGGCTACAATGTCGCGTGGCGCCAGTGACAAGCGCTTGTCATACTTCTCCATGAAGGTCTGTCCGTTGGGTAGTTTCAGGATACCGCCATAGCCGCGCATGGCCTCTGTGATGAGGTAGGCAGGATGTGTTTCTTTAGGATTGTGCAGAACCGTTGGGTGGAACTGTACGAATTCCATGTCGGCTACCGTACCTTTGGCTCGGTAGACCATGGCGATACCATCTCCTGTGGCAATGACGGGGTTTGAGGTGGTCAGGTACACAGCACCGCAGCCGCCAGTACACATAACGGTGATTTTCGACAGGTAGGTGTCCACTTTCTCCGTCTTGGGGTTCAACACGTAGGCACCGTAGCACTGGATGTTGGGTGAACGGCGAGTGACACGTACACCAAGGTGGTGCTGGGTAATAATCTCTACGGCAAAGTGGTGCTCTTTTACCTCTATATCGGGACAGGCACGCACGGCCTCTATCAGTCCGCGCTGTATCTCTGCTCCTGTATCATCGACATGGTGCAGGATGCGGAACTCAGAGTGACCTCCCTCTCGGTGCAGGTCAAAACTGCCGTCTTCGCTACGGTCGAAGTTAACCCCCCAATTGACCAGCTCCTGTATCTGCTCGGGAGCCTTCCTCACCACTTGTTCCACGGCAGCGCGGTCGGAAATATAATCACCGGCAACCATCGTGTCGTCGATATGTTTTTGGAAATTGTCTACTTTCAAGTTCGTGACCGAGGCCACACCGCCTTGAGCGAACGAGGTGTTAGCTTCATCGAGACCAGCCTTGCAGATAATGCAGACCTTTCCCTTCTTGGCACGAGCCACTTTCAATGCATAACTCATACCGGCTACGCCAGCTCCGATGATAAGGAAATCGTACTTGTATACCATAAAAAACTGTTTAGACGCTGCAAAGATAATAAATTTTTGTATCTTTGCACTCGAAATGAAGAAAATTCTAACTCTCTTGCTCTCTTTTTGCCTCTGTATTCCCATTGCAGAGGCTCAAGAATTAGGGGATTCTATTGTTACTGACACGCTACCTTGGGGACATCGCTTCAAGAACCGTGTTGATTCTGTCCTGATGAATCCCCTGCTACAGACCTCGCAATTGGGGCTGATGGTATACGACTTGACGGCCGATACCGTTGTCTATACCTATGGTCACCGCCAGACACTGCGTCCGGCTTCGACCATGAAGTTGCTTACGGCAATTACCGGTATCGAGATGCTGGGAGCCGACTATCAGCTGAAGACCTCACTTTATTATGCGGGAACGATAAAAGACGGAACGCTTTACGGTAATGTCTATTGTGTGGGAACCATGGATCCTTTGTTTGACCGTAGCGATATGACGTCCTTTGTAAATAAGCTGCGCCATCTGGGTATTGACACTATCCGTGGCCGAATCCATGCCGATGTGTCGTTTAGAGACGACGACCGTCTGGGCGAGGGCTGGTGTTGGGATGACGATAACCCGGTGCTTACTCCGTTGCTTTATGAACGCAAGGACAATTTTGTGGAACAGTTGATAAATGGGCTTCAACGCAACGGAGTGGTGCTGGTCGATACCCTCATATCCCCTCCAGCTTCTACAGCACGTAAGACGCGGCAAGAGCAGCAAAGAATATTTGTCTGTAGCCGTAGTCATGGGCTGAATGAGCTGCTTGTGCCGATGATGAAGGAGAGTGACAACCTCTATGCCGAGGCGCTTTTCTTTCAGATTGCAGCCAGCACGGGCACTCGTCCTGCAAAAGCCAAACTGGCCGCCAATCAGGTGAAGCGTATGATTCAGAAGGTAGGGCTTCGTCCCGGTGACTATAAGATAGCCGATGGTTCCGGCCTTTCACTTTATAACTATGTGTCAGCCGAACTTGAAGTGCGGCTACTGCGTTACGCATGGCGGACGAAGCAGGTTTACGACTTGTTGCTGCCGTCGTTGCCTATAGCAGGTGTTGACGGTACGTTGAAGAGCCGGATGTCGGATAGCGCTACTGCAGGCAATGTGCATGCAAAGACGGGTACGTTAACGGGTATCTCGTCCTTGGCAGGCTATTGTACGGCATCTAACGGCCATCGGTTGGCCTTCTGTATTATTAATCAAGGAATCATGCGCATGGCTGACGGCCGGAATCTTCAGGATGTCCTATGTCGGGCTATGTGTGAGGAATAGGTATGCTGACGACAGGTAGACAGTGGATAAGCCTCTTGACATTCTGGGTTGCGACAGTCACTACAGCGGCTGCCACCATTCCCGATGCCGTGGAAAGCACAGATACCCTGAGTCATAAGCTACATGCCAATACCCCGAGCCATTGGGGCTGTGGTGTCACTTTCCATCCCAATTGGCAGTTGCCTATCGACGAGTGGATACGTGGCTGGCTCTACGACAAGGAGGCCTTTGCTGTAAGCGTGGAAGCTATTCACTCTGCATTGCCTATCGATAGCTCTGCTATCGATGCCGACTTCGGCTATCCTACGGTAGCCTTCGGGTTGCGTTATAGCGACAACCACCGTGTCACCATGCAGAAGCCCCGCACCACCGACGGCTTCTCACATTTAGGCAACACGTTGACGCTTTATGGCACCTTTTCCCGTCCCTTCTTCCGTACTGCTCATTGGGAGGCAGACTACACCTTGGGAACGGGCATTGGCTACAACAGCCTCTATTACAACAAAACTGATGATATCGACAACGAACTGATAGGTTCCCCTTTCCTTATTTATTTTAATGCTGGCCTGCACCTCACGTGGCACCCGGTTCCCGAATGGGGCATCAAGGCTGGTGCAGACTTCTGCCATCATAGCAATGGCGCTTTGGCACGTCCCAATAAGGGTGCCAACTCGCTGGGACCCTCTCTGAGCCTTGTTTATACACCTTATTACAAATATATCAGTCAGCATCCTGCATGGCAACTACCACCCTCGGAGAAGTATTGGTTTCTTGACCTTTCCCTTGGCGTTGGTGGCAAGACGCTGCTTGAAGACTGGCATCGCACGCAGTCGCTGCCGAAGTCAGATCCAGACTATTGCACAGAAGACTTTACTTTCTATATGGCCTACTCGCTGCATGCTAAGCTGATGCGCCGCTATGCCCGTCGCTGGGCTTCAGGCATTGGGGTCGACCTCTTCTACGGCAGCTATGCCGACCATGTCAGCGACCTTGACAAACGGGCGGGACACGACGTGCCTCACAGCCCCTGGTCGGTGGGACTGTCAGCCAACCATTCCGTCTTCTACCACGATATCTCGCTGCAGATGACTTTGGGCTACTATCTTTATAGGGAGATGGGCGTCAATGCCAAGGAAATAGAGAAGCCCTATTATGAGCGCATAGGACTCTTCTATACCATCCCCGCGCTCAGCGACCTGACGCTCGGCTTGAGCCTGAATGCCCATCTCACGAAGGCCGACTTTACAGAATTAGTTATCAGTTACCCTATCAAACTATAAAAGCTTATGGAACAATCAAACTATGAACAAATACTCGTCCGCATCACTGGTCAGGACCGTCCGGGACTGACGGCTGCCATCATGGGCATCCTGTCCAAGTACGATGCACAGATACTCGACATTGGCCAGGCGGACATACACTCCACGCTGTCGCTGGGTATTCTCATCCGTATGGACGAGACACACTCCGGACAGGTGATGAAGGAACTGCTATTCAAGGCTACGGAACTGGGTGTGAACATCGGTTTCTCACCCATCACCGATGATGAGTATGAAGACTGGGTAGGCCATCAAGGCAAGAACCGTTATATCCTTATGGTCATGGGACGAGAGCTGGAGGCCCGTCAGATAGAGGCCGCCACCCGTGTCATTGCCGACCAAGGCTTCAATATCGACGCCATCCGCAGAATGACGGGGCGTAAGAGTATCAAGAACCCGGCCAAGCATATCCGTGCCTGCATTGAGTTCTCGCTGCGCGGCGAACCTCTGGATCGTCAGGAGATGCAACGTCAGCTGATGAAACTGTCGAGCGAGATGGAAATCGACTTCTCGTTCCAGCGCGATGACATGTTCCGTCGCATGCGACGCCTCATCTGCTTCGACATGGACTCTACGCTCATACAGACAGAGTGCATCGATGAGCTCGCCGAGCGCAATGGCGTAGGTGCCGAGGTGAGGGCAATCACCGAGAGCGCCATGCGAGGCGAGATTGACTTCAAGGAGAGCTTCACCCGCCGTGTGGCCTTGCTCAAGGGCCTCGACGTCAGCGTCATGCAGGACATTGCCGAGCACCTGCCCATTACTGAGGGGGCCGACCGTCTGATGAATATCCTCAAGACTTGCGGCTATAAGATTGCCATACTCAGCGGTGGCTTTACCTATTTCGGCGAGTACCTGCAGCGCCGCTATGGCATCGACTATGTCTATGCCAATGAGTTGGAAATTGGCGACGACGGCAAGCTCACGGGCCGCTACGTCGGTGAGATCGTCGACGGACACCGTAAGGCTGAGCTGCTGAAACTCATTGCCCAGGTAGAGAAGGTGAACCTTGCCCAGACGATTGCTGTGGGTGACGGTGCCAACGACCTGCCGATGATCTCTGAGGCAGGCCTCGGTATCGCTTTCCATGCAAAACCTCGTGTGGTGGCCAATGCCAAGCAGAGCATCAATACTATCGGGCTCGACGGTGTGCTCTACTTCCTTGGCTTCAAGGATAGTTATCTCGGCGATCAAGGCAAACTCTAGGATATCCAGTATCTCCATCATGAATTTTGCCCTAACCCTTTTGGAATGGTTTCGCGAGAACGGCCGCGAACTGCCCTGGCGGCAGACTTGCGACCCATATGCCATTTGGCTTTCGGAAATCATCCTCCAGCAGACGCGCATCGAGCAGGGACGTCCCTATTGGGAACGTTTCATCCATCGCTGGCCTACCGTCGAGGACCTTGCTGCAGCTTCTGAGGATGAGGTGCTCCGCGAGTGGCAAGGGCTGGGCTACTACAGTCGCGCTCGCAATCTGCATGCTGCTGCCCGTCAAGTGGCCGCCAATGGCGGTTTCCCTACTACGATAGAGGGGTTGCGTCAGCTCAAAGGCATTGGCGACTACACCGCTGCCGCTATCGGCTCCTTTGCCTTCGACTTGCCTGCTGCAGTTGTCGATGGTAATGTTTTCCGTGTCCTCGGCCGCTACTATGGAATCAGCACCCCCATCAACACTACCGAGGGGAAGCATGAGTTTGCTGCCCTCGCTCAAAATCTTCTGCCCACCTCCCTCAATGGGGAGAAGCAGGTGGGGGCCTACAATCAAGCTATCATGGATTTCGGGGCCCTGCAGTGTACCCCCAAGAGTCCCGACTGCCTTTCCTGTCCCCTTCAGGAGACCTGCTCTGCATTCCGCGAGGGAAGGGTAGGGGAATATCCTGTCAAGCTAAAGAAGCTTACTGTCCGGGAGCGCCACCTTATTTATATATATATAAGGTATAAGGGCGAGACTGCCATTCACCGCCGTTCTGCGGGTGATATCTGGCAGGGACTTTACGAACCGTTGCTTGCTGAATCAAGAGACGGATTCCGGGAATCTGGGGGCGGTCCTCTGGTCTTATTGTGCCAGAACGTGAAGCATGTCCTTACCCATCGTGTACTCTATGCCGACTTCTACCTTTGGGAGCCTGACGAACGGCCTTCGTTGCCCGACGGCTACTTTTGGATTCCTGAGTCGGACATCGACCATTATGCCGTTCCCCGTCTCATTGAGCGACTCCTTGAAACATTGAACAACTCAAACACTTAACCAATATGATAAAGATTGCAATATTTGTATCAGGCAGTGGAACCAACTGCGAGAACCTTATCCATTATTTCGCTGACAGCCAGCGCGTCAACTGTGCCTTGGTTGTCAGCAATAAACCCGATGCCCAGGCTTTGGAGCGTGCCAGCCAACTCGGTATCCCGACGGCTGTTGCCCCTAAAACACAGCTCAATGACCCCGACTTCATGCTTCCGCTCATGCAGCAGTACGGCATACAGTTCATTGTTCTAGCTGGTTTCTTGCCGCTGGTGCCAAACTTCCTGCTCGACGCTTTCCCCCGCCGCATCGTCAACCTCCATCCCGCCCTACTGCCGAAGTATGGAGGTAAGGGCATGTGGGGACATCATGTCCATGAGGCTGTGAAGGCTGCTGGCGAGAAGGAGACGGGTATGACCGTCCATTGGGTGACACCTGTCTGCGATAGTGGTGAGATTATAGCTCAGTTCCGCTGCGCCTTAAGTCCCGACGATACCGTTGATGATATCGCCGCCAAGGAGCATCAGCTGGAGATGGAGCATTTCCCAGTTGTTGTCGAACAGGTAATCAACTCCACCTTCCCTATCGGATAATCTTCGTTCCGCCGCTGATGAATACCCCTTTGTGGGTGTTGACAACAGCGTTGTCTATGACCTGCGTGGCTTTTCTGCCTTGCAGGTCATAGACGTCTTTATTACCTTGCTTTTGATGATTCAGCGTAGTGCCTACAGCTGTTACGTCAGAAGTAGCCTTGATGCCAATCTCGGCAGCCGAAGTCCATGCGTTGCCATTGATCTCGCTCTTAGCCACCAACTTCAGGTATCGTCCTGCGGTGGGAGTCTTTAGCGTAGCCACCTGCTCAGCTGTGGTGTTCTTAAACTCTCCCGAGGCAACCACCTGCCAGGTCTTGTTGTCGGTACTCAGCGATATCTCGTAGGCCTTGACCATGCCGTTTTGGTTGCCGTCCTGGCGACTCTGGTAGGTAAATGCCGTCACGAGGTAGGTCTTTGTCATGTCGACTATCAGCGTGTGTGGACAGCGTGGTTCGTTGCTTCCCCATGCCGTGTGCCAGAAGGTGCTGGTGTTGCCGTCGAAGGCCAGGCGTGGCTCGTTGCCGCTCTGGTAGCTGTCGGCGCTGATGAGTTTCCAGTTGCTCTTGTTGAGGAACATGGCGAAGTCGTAGCTTGTCTTCGGGCTTTGCATCATTCCCTCTCCACCTGTGCAGTAGGCAGTAACGGTGCAGGCATCGTCATGCTGTACGGCTGCGCTGTATTTCTGGTATTCGCTGCCGTCGATGCTATACCAGATGGTGGCATTCTTCGTCTGGGTACTCATCTTCAGCCGTCCATTGGTTTGGCGCTCCACGCTGACGGGCAGGCAAACGGGCATTTCCACTCTGGCCATCTGGGCAGCGCTTGCCTGATCGGTAATTGGCATAATGAAGAAGCGGAAGGCGGTGTTGGCTGCCTTCAGTTCGTACTTGGCCATTACTTCGGGACCGCATGAGGCATTGCCCAAGCCACGGGTGGCGGCATCGAGGTTGACCACCGTAGTAGTGCAGGCCTTGAACTGGTAGGTATGCTTCATACGATTATCGCGGTCAGTATAGTTGTCCTCAGGACGGAAGTGAACGGCTGAGGCTGCCATCTGGTCGGGAGCTGCGAAGAGCAGTCCCTTGCCGTTGGCATTGGTGAGTGAAATCCAGCGTACCTCCTGCTTTGTGCCGTGCTCCTGCGGCAGGATATAATCCTCATACTGGTCGGTGACGGTACTCTTGTAGATAGCAGGCAGACAGGCCTCCTTACGGTCGCGGTAGCTGTCCCACGGTCCTCGTCCGAACCATTGCAGCAGCTCCATTGCCGAAGGCATTTCCAGTCGGAAGCCAAGCTTTGGGATGATGGTGCCCGTAATGGAGGGGCTGATTAACGAGTTGACCATGATAGTGCCGTCGGCGCAAACGATGAAGTTGAGGTTGACATCAAACTTGGTGCCATTCTTTCCGATATAGGTGCTGGTTTGGCTCACGCTTACCGTCTTGCCGTTGTCACTCTTGTTGAATTCCGTTCCCGTTCCCTTTACGGTGAGCTTGCGTAGTCCCATATTGTCCCAGCTCGTTGTCTGTCGTCCGTCGTTGTCGGTAGGCAGGCGGAATACGTTGAGCAGCAGGGAGTTGCTCATCATCGACGTGCCCCCGTAGCTATATCCGCTAAGTGTTCCCTGGCTCTTGCTGAAGGTCGCCCTGAACAGCGAGTTCGACACATTAATGTAGGATGTTGTTTCCTCTACCGTCAGCTCTTCGTAACCTTCCTTGCTCTGCAAGTCGAACATCGGTTTCTTGGCTGTCTGCACGGGCAGCTTCTCCTCGGCTACCACGTAGCCAGCCTCTGCCCATGCCGTCTGTTCCTTCTGCTTGGCGGTAAACTGTATAAACGCCTCCTTGCTGGCATCAACGCTGCTGAGGGCGCTGAGGTCGATGGTGATGTCCTTCGTCTTTCCCGCAGCCACCTCGTCGGTAATGGTGCCGCTGGCGATGACGTTGCCCTCCTCGTCCATTACGCTATAGCTCACGTCATAGGTAGTGCTGGGCAGGAAGGCCAGCTTGTTTTTCATGCGGAACACATTCGTCTTGCCGCTCACGGCAGCCCACTCCAGGGGTTGGTAAACCTTCTTCGTATTATAGGTCTTGGCCGTATAGCTCCAGTCGGGGTGCACCAAACCGTTGATGCAGAAGTTTCCGTCGTTGGGTATGTCGCCAAAGTCGCCGCCGTAGGCCCAGTATTCCTTACCGCTGGCCTTGGTGAGCAGTCCCTGATCCTTGAAGTCCCAGATGAACTCACCTGTCAGGCAGGGATACTTCTCGTAGAGGTCGAACATCTCGCGTACGTTACCCATAGAGTTACCCATCGAGTGCGAGTTCTCGCATTGGATGTGGGGGCGCTTCTGCTGCGACTTACCAATGTTTTCTATCCAGCTATAGTCGGCATACATCGTCGACGACACGTCAGCATAGTCGCTGTTGCCCTCATAGTGGGTGAGTCGTGTCTTGTCCAGCTGCTTGATGGCTGTCTTTACAGCCTGGAAGTTGCTGCCGTTACCGCTCTCGTTGCCAAACGACCACATGAAGATGCAGACGTGGTTGCGCAGCCAGCGGATTTGGTTCTGCGAGCGCTCCACCATGGCGTTCTTGAACTTCGTTTCCGACGACAGCTTCTGATTGGCGTGGCACTCCACATTGGCCTCGGCCAGCACGTAGAGACCGTACTTGTCGCAAAGGTCGTAGAAAATGGGGTCGTTGGGATAGTGCGAGGTACGTACGGCGTTGATGTTCAATCGCTTCATGGTCTTGATGTCCTCCTCTATCTCCTCGTCGCTGATGGCACGGCCATTGACAGGCGAGAAATCGTGGCGGTTCACACCGTGGAACACCATGCGCTTGCCGTTGATGAGCAGGGCGCCGTCGGAGCTGCGGATGCTCACTTCTCGGAAGCCTACCTTGCCGCCGCGGATGTCGATGACTTTTCCGTCCTGGTCTTTCAGCGTAAGCACCAGGTCATAGAGGTTAGGCGTCTCGGCACTCCACAGGCGGGGAGCCGTGACATCCATATCGAGGCTCTGGGTGGCAGAGGTTGAACTGCTGCCTATGGATATTTCCTTGGAGGCGGTGGCAATGGCGGTGCCGTTGTCGAGCACTTTGGCTTCTACGGTGAAGCTCCCCTCTCCCTCTACCTTCACTTCCACGTTGGCCTTGGCGTTCACGTAGCTGGCGTCGAGGTCGGTGGTAAAGAAGTAGTCGCGAATCTGGCTCTTCGGTGCTGCATAGATGAAGCAATGGCGCTGGATGCCCGTCAGTCGCCAGTAGTCCTGGCACTCTAGGAACGAGCCGCTGGTGAAGCGGTACACCTGCAGGGCTATTGTGTTTTCACCCTCAGTCAGGTACTTGGTGATATTAAACTCGGCAGGCACGTAGGAGTCCTCCGAGTAGCCTATGCGCTGGCCGTTGATCCACAGGTAGAAGCCGTGACCCACGCCGTTGAAGCGTACATATACATCGTGGCCTTCGAGCATCTCAGCCGTCACGTTGAACTTCTTGCGGTAGGTGCCCACGGGGTTCTTGTTGGTCCTATAGGTAGTGAACCAGCTGGGGCGGTCGGCCATTACCGAGAAGGTCGACTCGTTGAAGGCAAAGGGGTAGGCCACGTTACAGTAGAGCGGCTTGTCCCACGCCTTGCCGTTGCGCAGTCCCCACACCTGCCAGCTCGAGGGCACGTCGATGGTTACCCACGACTCGTCGTTGTAGTCCTTCTTGCACCAGTCGGCCATGAGGTTGGCGGGCAGCCCCACCCACTTGAACTTCCATTGTCCGTCGAGCGACTGGTAGAAAGGCGAGGCCGAGGGGTCGTTCTTCACTACGTCGGCCTCCGAGGCCATGGGCAGTGCCACGGTATGCGATATCTCTCTGTTTACACTTGTTGTTTTGGGGTCGTCCCACTCCTTTCCTGTCTGTGCCTGAATGGCGGTACTGGCTGCGAGTGCCAGCAGGGCAAGAATGCGTTGTTTACGGTTCATAGCGATGGTTCGTTCTGTTATTGTTGTTTATTTGACGGCAAAAGTAGGCATTTTCTTGCTAAGGGACTTCAAAAAACGTCTTAAATGTTTTGTTATTTCGGTAACTTCCACTATTTTTGCAGTCAAAACGGAGAATTATGGAGCGAAAACAGATAACTTTCGACACCTTCGTGCGTGGTGTGCTGGGTGTCATCGTCGTGGTAGGTATCATCATGCTGCTCAATCGTCTGAGCGGCGTGCTCGTGCCTTTCTTCCTGGCTTGGCTGGTGGCTTACTTGCTGTTTCCGCTGGTCAAGTTCTTCCAGTATCGTTGTCGCCTCAAGTACCGTATCGCGGCCATCCTGCTCTCTTTCCTCGTTACGGGAGCCGTGCTCACGGGCGTCTTCCTGCTCATGATTCCGCCCATGATAGCCGAGGGTGGGCGCGTGGCCGACCTCATCGTGCAGTATGTGCAAACCGATGAAACCATCAGCAGCATTCCACGCCTCATACAGAAGTACCTGCATGATAATATCGACATCGATCAGCTCAAGAAAATCGTCACGCAGGACGGTTTCATCGACACCGTCAAGAGCGCCATCCCCAAGGTGTGGGCCGTCATCTCGCAGAGCATCAGCGTGGTCTCCAGCGTGTTCTCCCTCACCATGGTCGTACTTTACACCTTATTTATATTGCTCGACTACGAGGAGATTACCGGAGGATGGGCTCAGCTGCTGCCGCGTCGCTACCGTCCCTTTGCACGCCGTCTGGTGGGCGACGTTGAAGAGGGCATGAACAAATACTTCCGCGGACAGGCACTCGTGGCACTCAGCGTGGGCATCCTTTTCTCCATAGGATTCCTTATCATCGACTTCCCCATGGCTATCGGCCTCGGACTCTTTATCGGACTGCTGAACATGGTGCCCTACCTCCAGCTGCTCGGCTTTATACCCACCATTATCCTTGCTATTGTCAAGGCTGCCGACACGGGGCAGAATTTCTGGATGATCATGCTGCTGGCGCTCATCGTCTTCGCCGTCGTGCAGGTTATCCAGGACACCATCCTCGTGCCTCGCATCATGGGCCACGTAACAGGCCTGAACTCCGCCATCATCCTGCTGTCGCTCTCCATCTGGGGCTCGCTGCTCGGAATCCTGGGTATGATCATCGCCCTGCCCATGACCACCCTGCTCATCAACTACTACCAGAAGTACGTCATTAAGCAGAAATAGAGGATAGCGCCAATAGGAAACAGGAATGCTCCCTATTGTGAAATTCCTTTACAACAGAATTCCAAGAAAAAGCTACAGAAATTTTGCTCCGAGTAAACAGAAAGTTTACCCCGGGTAAACTGTGGCTTTACCCGGACTAAACTCGGAGTTTACCCGGAGTAAACTCAAAACGTGGTTTTTGGGCAGTTTTAGGGGAATTTTACCTGATGCTCAATATCCCGAAAAGTATTGACAAAACGAAAGAGCGGAACCTGCCGTTTGATGCAGATTCCGCCCTTTTTGATGGTATGGGGTGTTACTTCTTTACCTTATAAATACGGAAGGTCATGGCGGGCACCTCGTCGATGATGGTGGTGAACTTCTTGTAAACGTCGCACTTCATGCCGCTCATTACGGGAACAATCTTCTCGGGTTGGTCAAGGGTGTTCTCATCGTCCATTGAGCCGTTGTGGTTCAGGGTGATAATGTCGATGGGACGGGAACCCTTGAGCCCCTGCAGCTGGATAGTGACAGACTGTGCCTGTTTCGAGGTGTTGACCACCTTGACAATGACTTCGCCTGTTTGGCTGTCGAAGACGGAGGAGGCGAAGAGGCCGTCCTGCCCCTCCTGTCCGGCAACGGGCTTGCCCTGCATGGTAAGCGGCAGCACGTTGGTGCCCTTATTCATGGCGAAGAGCTGCTGCACGTAGTAGCTCACGGATTTGAAGCTTCGGAGGTTGTCGTACCAAATGGCATCGGGACGCCATTGCCAGCCTTCGACGTGGGCGAAGAGTGGGGCGTAGGTAGCCATGTGGACGAGGTCGGCATTGCGCTCGATACCCGTCATGTGGGCAGCCTCGTAGAGTGAGGTCTCGAAGTGGTTCCACTTCTTGCCCTTGCCGTGGCAGGCATATTCGCCAGCAAAGACGCGGGGACCCTTGCGGTCGTATGAGTCGTAGCGCAGGCCGTGGCTGAGGAACCACTCCTCGTTGCGGTAGTAGTGCTCGTCGTAGAGGTCGACCTTCAGCTCCTTCATGCGAGGCTGCAGCAGGTCGAAGTCCCAACCCTCGCTGTTGGGGCCGGTAGTGCCGATAAGCTTCAGCGTGGGGTATTTTTTGCGCAAGGCATCAGAGAACTTCTTCAGGCGCTCGGTGAAGACGGGACCGAAGCCGCCGTGCTTCTCGTCGTAGTCCCATTGTTCGTTGCCCACACCGAGGAACTTCAGGTTGAAGGGCTCGGGGTGACCCATGTCAGCGCGCACCTTACCCCATTTCGTCGTGACGTCGCCGTTGGCAAACTCTACCAAGTCGAGGGCGTCCTGGATATAGTCGTCCAGCTGGTCAACGGGCACGTGAACGCCAGGCTTCGTGGGGTCGGGGTTCTGGAACTGGCAGGAGAGACCGCAGCTGATGACGGGCAGGGGCTCGCAGCCGAAGTCCTCGCACAGCTGGAAGAACTCGAAGAAGCCGAGGCCGTAGCTCTGGTAATAGTTGGGGAAGTAGCGCTGGGTGAAAGTGTAGTGCCAGCGGTTCTCATTGAGAGGACGATTCTCGACGGGGCCTACCGAGTTTTTCCATTGGTAGCGGCTCTCGAGGTCGGTGCCTTCGACGATACAGCCTCCAGGGAAGCGGAACACGCCGGGCTTCATGTCATAGAGTGCCTGTGCCAGGTCCTGACGCATACCGTTCTCGCGGCCTTTCCACGTCTTCACGGGGAAGAGCGAGATGTGTTCCACATCGGTAGTCACCTTGCTGTCGCCCCACACACGAAGGTGGGCTTTGTCGAAGGTCTTTTTCGGTTTGATGATGGCGGTGTACTTCTTCCATTCCTTGCCGCTGATGTCAACGCCTGCGTTGCCCAGCTTCTGGTCGTCGCCCATGGTGGCATTGTCGACGAGGTCTATCCACAGCTTGGCCGAGCCGCCATCGGGCACGCGTGCCCATAGAGAGAAGCGGTACTCCTCGCCGCCCTTGACGCCAATGCCGAAGAATCCGCTGTTCTCAATCATCGTGTGCTTGTCGCGGTGGTCGGCAGGAGCAAGGCGCACATAGTGGGGATTGTGCTCGAAGGGACCATCGTTCATCAGCGTCACCTTGCCCGAGACATCCCACCCGGCAAAGGCGTTGGGGAACTCGAACGAGCGGTTCATTACTAACTCGGCATAGAGGCCGCCGTCAGCGGCGTAGTTGATGTCTTCGAAGAAGATACCGTACATGGTTGACTGTACGGGAGCACCCGGCTTGGAGGCCTTGACGTCGAACACGTGGCTTTGAGCCGTAGCGGTAAGCGCTGCCGAAAGGAGGGCGGCGCTGGTGAGCAGTTTAAGTGTCATTTTCATTATAGTTTTGTTTCGTTAATAGTATCTGAGGTGCAAAATTAGTTAAAAAGTTGGGGAAAAGCAAGCGTTTTCAGATTTTTCTTGTACTTTTGCAAAAATTCATACAGATAATAAGTCAGAAAAACGAAAGAGCAATGAAAACAGTATTAGTAGCAGAAGACAACGACAGTAACTATATCCTGATGACCTATATCCTTAAGCGCAATTACTTGGTGGTGCGTGCCAAAAACGGGCAGGAGGCTGTAACTATGGTTGATAACGGGGGCATTGACATCGTGCTGATGGACATCAAGATGCCTATCATGGACGGCCTTGAGGCTACTCGTAAGATTAAGGAAAACCATCCCGAGGTGCCCATCGTGGCATTGACGGCCAACGCCTTTGACAGCGACCGCCAGATGGCTATGGAGGCTGGCTGCGATGAATTCCTGCCAAAGCCCGTCAGCAGCGACAAGTGCCTTGAAATCATGGCGGAACTGTTGAAGAACTGAAAGGTGAAAGGGTAGAAAGACTAACCAAGACATAACTGATGATGAGGAAATACCTGTTTTTTGCGGCGCTTGTCTTCTTGATGACGTCAACCACATCGTGCGCAAAGCGAAAGTCGCCAGTCTACGGAGTGGGGTTCTACAATCTGGAGAATCTCTTTGACACCACTCACGACCCTGGCAAGAGCGACTATGAGTTCTTGCCCGACGGTACCAACAAGTGGACGGAGCACAAGTACAATAGTAAGTTGAAGAACATGGCGCGGGTGCTCTCGGAGATGGGTACCGACGTCCTGCCCGAGGAGGGGTGTGCCGTTATCGGTGTGAGCGAGGTGGAGAATGCCCACTGCCTGCGCGACCTCTGCAGTCAGCCCGCCCTGAAGAAGCGTAACTTCCGCTATGTGCATATCGAGGGCCCCGACCGTCGCGGCATTGACTGTGCGCTGCTTTACAACCCTAAATTATATAAGGTACGCAATGTGAAGCTCGTGCCCTACGTCTATGAACTGGAGGCCGACAAGGAAAAAGCCACTCGCGGGTTCCTGACTGTCAGCGGCACGCTCGCTGGTGAACACGTTACCGTGGTTGTGTGCCATTGGCCCAGCCGTGGCTCAGATTCGTCATACCGTGAGGCAGCCGGAAGGCAGGTGAGGGCCGTCAAGGATTCGCTACTGCGCGACGATCCCAATGTGAAGGTGATCATCATGGGCGACCTGAACGATGACCCAACGAACAAGAGCATGACCGTGGGGCTGGGCTGCAAGGCTGAAATCGAGGATGTGGGGCCCCAGGATATGTACAACCCCTGGTATAACGTGCTGGTGAAACAGCGCACGGGCACCTTGTTGTATGAAGGCAAGTGGAACCTCTTCGACCAGATCGTGATGACACCTAACCTCCTGTCGAAGGGAGGACAGGCTGACCAGGCTACGCTGAAGTTCAGCAAGAACGAGGTGTTCCGCCGCGACTACCTCTTCCAGCAGGAAGGGAAATACAAGGGCAACCTCCTGAGAACTCATGCTGGCGGCTCATGGCTCAACGGCTACAGCGACCACCTGCCCACCATCATCTACCTGGTGAAAGGAAAGCGTTGACGGCTATAGGTTGGCGAGTAGCCACCCCATATAGCCTAAGAAGCATAGACAAAGCACGGCGCCCTCCCAACGGGCGACCGTGTATTTTGTATAGGAGAAAGCCCATACCATGAGAATGCTCACCATCATGACCGACAGATCGACAAGGGTAATGCCCTCCAGTTGCATGGGCGTGATAGTAGCCGTCAATCCGAGGATGAGCAGCACGTTGAACACGTTGGAACCGATGACGTTGCCAATGGCGATGGCCGACTGTCCCTTGCGGGCGGCAACGACGCTGGTGGCCAGCTCGGGAAGTGAAGTACCGCCAGCGACGATGGTTAGGCCGATGACACCCTCGCTGATGTTCAGCTCCCGGGCTACCGAGGTGGCAGAATCGACAAACAGGTTGCTGCCGAAAATGAGACAGCCCAGGCCGACAACCAGCAGCAACAGGCTCTTCCAAACGTTGACAGCCTCAGTATCAGCCACTTGGGAGGCATCGTTTTTTGCCATAGCTACGCGGAAGGTGTAGACCATGAACACCACAAAGCCCACCAGCAGCATGATGCCGTCGACACGGCTGATGACATTGCCGCTGATGCTGTTGACGAGGTTGCCGCCAGGATGGAAGGATGGCCAGCTGTCGAGACAGGCTATCAGCAACAGGGCGGCAGCCAGCACGGCAAACGGCATGTCTTTCTTAACGGTGGACTTCGAGATGACAATGGGCGTCACCATGGCCGCACACCCAACGATGAGCATCGTGTTGAAGATGTTGGAACCCACTACATTGCCGACTGCCATGTCGGGAGTGCCCTTCAGGGCAGATACCAGGCTGACAAACAGTTCAGGCGCCGATGTGCCTGCCGCAACGATGGTCAGGCCGATGACAATCTCGGGCACTTTCATTCGTCGAGCCAGTGCCGAGGCTCCTTCCGTCAGACGGTCGGCACCCCACAGAACGAGTGCCACGCCAAAGATAATCCATAGGAAATCGAGTAACATATCGTGTTGTTTCTTTTGTCAATACGTTCGTTTGCTGTTGCAAAATTACTCAAAAGTTTTTAATCTTGGCTCAAATGGGCGTAAAAAAGCAGAATAGCCCCATAAAACTTACCCACTTTGGCAGCTTAATCGAAAAAATATACCTATCTTTGCAGGCAGATTACGGCAAAGGAGAACAACTAAATAATTGACTATGCGTTACACAGAATTAGGAAAAACGGGAATGAAGATTTCCCACATCAGCTTCGGTGCATCGTCGTTGGGCAGCGTCTTCCGTGAAACCAACGAGAAAGAGAGCTTCGAAGCCGTTGAGGCTGCTATCGACGGAGGCATTAACTTTATTGACGTAAGTCCCTACTACGGCCATTACAAGGCAGAGACCGTGTTGGGCAAGGCACTCCGCAACATACCCAGGGAGAAGTACTACCTGAGCACCAAGGTAGGACGCTACGGCAAGGACGGCATCAACACCTGGGACTACTCTGCCAAGCGTGTCACCGACAGTGTCTATGAGAGTATGGAACGACTGGGTATCGACTTTATTGACCTGATTAACGTCCACGACATAGAGTTCCAGGCAGCCCTGCCTGGCGGACTGCAGAAGGTGGTAGACGAAACGCTGCCTGCCCTTTTCGAGCTTAAGGCAAAAGGCGTGGTAGGCCATGTCGGTATTACCGACCTGCAGCTGCAGAACCTGAAGTGGGTCATCGACCAGATTGCTGCTCAAGGCGCATCCGCTCATCAAGTGGAGAGTATCCTTAATTTCTGTCACTATACGCTCAACGACAGCGCCTTGGAAGACTACCTGGGATTCTTTGAACAGCAAGGCGTCGGTGTTGTCAATGCCTCGCCGCTTAGCATGGGATTGCTCTCGCAGCGTGGTGTGCCTGCTTGGCATCCCGCCCCGAAGCCGCTGGTAAAGGCTTGTCAGAAGGCTGCTGATTATTGCCGTGAGAAGGGATATCCCATTGAGAAACTGGCCGTGCAATATAGCGTTAGCAATCCCCGCATTGCGTCGACCCTGTTCTCGTCGGCTAACCCCGCCAATGTGAAGCGCAACATCGAATGGGCCAACGAGGAGCCTGACTGGCAACTGGTGCAGGAGGTAAAGGAAATCATCGGTGACCAACAGCGAGTAACATGGGCAAACTCATAATCGATGCACATAGCCACCTGTGGCTGAAGCAGGACACGACGGTTGACGGCAAGCGGATACTGTCGCTGAAGAACGGGCGCAGCATCTTCATGGACGAAGAGGTGCAGATGCTGCCGCCGTTTATGATTGACGGAAAGAACACGGCCGAGGTGTTCCTCTCGAACATGAATTATGCACAGGTGGGTGCCGCCGTAGTAGTACAAGAGGTCATCGACGGTTGCCAAAACGAGTATCTGGCCGAGGTACAGCAGCAATATCCTGACCGTTTCCTGTGTATGGGAATGGCTTGGAACGTGGAGGAAGCGCAGGCCGTGGCCGATGCCGGACTAAAGGGCATTGCCTTCCCCGGTCACCGCATGCATGAACCGCTGCAGACGCTGATGCCCGTGTTCAAGCTGATGGAGGAGAAGGGAATGATTCTTTCCATGTGTCTGGCTGACGACGAGCGTCAGGTGGCGCAGATGGCTGAGGTCATTCAGGAGTGTCCGCAGCTGAAGGTGGCCATCGGTCATTTCGGCATGCCGACTACTGACTCCTTCCGCAGTCAGGTCATGCTGGCACGACAGGGCAACAACGTGATGATTGAGTCGGGTGGCATTACCTGGCTTTACAATCCGGAGTTCTATCCCTTCCCGACGGCTGTGCGTCGCATACGCGAGGCTGCTGAGTGGGTAGGCATTGACAGGCTGATGTGGGGTTCGGACTATCCGCGCACCATTACTGCCATCACCTACCGTATGTCGTACGACTTCGTGGAGAAGAGCAAGGAACTGACGGATAAGGAGAAAGCGCAGTTCCTTGGCGAGAATGCCCAGCGCTTCTACGGTTTTGGCAACTTGCCTGATTTACCTTACATTAAAAACATGTCTGAATAACCAATAGCGATGAAGCCAAAATTGATTGAGAAGAAATATCTCGTGACGTTCATTTTGGTCACGACATTGTTTGCCCTCTGGGGCTTTGCCAACGACATTACGAATCCGATGGTGGCAGCTTTCCAGACTGTGATGGAACTGACGGCAGCCAAGGCCTCGATGGTACAGTTTGCTTTCTATGGCGGCTATGCCACGATGGCCATTCCCGCAGCGTTGTTTATCCGTAAGTATAGCTACAAGTGGGGCATTCTGCTCGGCCTGGCGCTCTATGCCACGGGCGCCTTCCTCTTTATTCCTGCCGCCGCTCAGGAGAGCTTCACGTTCTTTTGCCTGTCGCTTTACATCCTGACGTTCGGATTAGCATTCCTCGAGACAACAGCCAACCCCTTTATCCTGTCGTTGGGTGCCAAGGAAACCAGTACCCGCCGCCTGAATATGGCGCAGGCCTTCAATCCCATGGGTTCGCTCTGCGGCATGAGCGTGGCTTCGCTCATCGTGCTGCCCCAGCTCATCAGCGACCGCCGCGATGCTGCCGGACAGATTATCTTCGGCTCGTTGTCGGAGGCAGAGAAGGCCACTATCCGTGTGCATGACCTGGCGGTCATCCGCGACCCCTACGTGGCCATTGGTCTCGTGGTGCTGGCAATGTTCATCATCATTGCCCTCACCAAGATGCCAAAGACCCAGAGTGAGGAGCAGAAAGCGCAGGGCCTGACCCATACCACGAGCCAGACGCTGCACAACCTGTGGCACAACACCATCTATCGCGAAGGTGTGCTGGCACAGATGTTCTACGTGGCTGCACAGATCATGACCTGGACCTTTATCATCCAGTATGCCGACAACCTCGGTATCAACAAGGCTACTGCCCAGACATATAATATTGTGGCGATGTCGCTCTTCCTCACCAGCCGCTTCATCTCCACCATGCTGATGAAATATGTCAACAGTCGTCGTCTGCTGGCTATCTTCGGCTGTGGGGCTGCCCTTTGTTCTCTTGGCGCTATCTGCATTGTAGGTATGCTGGGACTCTATTGCCTGATAGGCATCAGTTTCTTCATGTCGCTCATGTTCCCCACCATCTACGGTATTGCCTTAGAGGATGTCGACAGTCAGGACTCCACGCTGGGAGCAGCTTTCCTGGTGATGGCCATTGTGGGAGGAGCGCTCATGCCGCCGTTGCAGGGCTTGATTATCGACCAGCAGACGGTCTTCGGCCATCCTGCCGTGAACGCCTCGTTCATCCTGCCCTTCATCTGCTTCCTCTTAATCATTGGCTACGGCTATCGTTCGTACGTAAAGATGACGAAATAAAACAACTATAAGAAAAAAATGAAAGCAATTCAAATTACACATTCACAGGAACTGAATGTCATTGAGATGGAAAAGCCCCAGGCACCCGGTCAGGGCGAAATACTGCTGAAACTGCATTACGTGGGTTTCTGCGGTTCGGACATCAACACCTTCATGGGTCGCAATACTATGGCCTTGAATCCCGTTATCCCCGGACATGAGGTAGGCGCCGTTATCGAAGCCATTGGCCCGGAGGTGCCCGAAGGTCTGAAGCCAGGAATGGTGGTGACCTGCAATCCCTATACCAACTGTGGCAAGTGTGCCTCCTGTCGTAACCAGCGGGTAAATGCCTGCCAGCACAACGAGACGCTGGGTGTTCAGCGCAACGGTGCCATGAAGGAATATATCGTTCTGCCCTGGGAAAAGGTCATTCCTGCCGGCCTGCTCACACCTAAGACTTGTGCCTTGGTAGAGCCCATGTCTGTTGGCTTCCACGCCGTGAGCCGTGCCCAGGTCACCGATGTCGATGTGGTGATGGTCATTGGCTGTGGCATGGTGGGCATGGGTGCCGTTGTGCGTTCTGCCATGCGCGGAGCTACCGTCGTGGCTGCCGATATCGACGACGAGAAACTGGCATTGGCCAAGAAGATGGGCGCCTCCTATGCCATTAACACGAAGACGGAGGATGTCCACCAGCGACTGCTGGAGATTACCAGCGGCTTCGGCCCCGACGTAGTTATCGAGGCAGTAGGCAGTATTCCTACCTATCAGATGGCCGTCGACGAGGTAGCCTTTACCGGACGTGTGGTATGCATCGGCTATGCCAAGAGTGAGGTATCGTTCCAGACGAAGTATTTTGTGCAGAAGGAGCTCGACATACGTGGCTCGCGCAATGCCCAGCCTTCCGACTTCCGTGCCGTTATCCACTATCTGGAGAAACAGGGTGCTACTTCAGGCACCTCTCCTGTCGTTGATAGCTTGATTACAAGAGTCATCAAACCTGAAGAGGCACTCGACACCATGCGCTGGTGGAGTGAGAATCCCGGCAAGGTGTTCCGCATCCTGGTTGATTTCACAGAATAAGACAATAGAAAATCGGCAAGCAATTCTCCTGAATTCTTGCCGATTATTTTTTACTTCGATATGAGGAGATTATAAAAATCGATTATCTAAGGCGAAAGTATCATTTTCTTTGCCTGCTCTTGCGCCTCGATGACTTTGTCGCACCATTGGTCGAACTCGGGGTCGTCCACTTGTAGCTCGGGGTGGGCGAGGATGTAGCTGACGCAACGGCGGACACCCTCGTCGAATCGTGTGGTAGCCTGGAATCCCGGGACGGCGCGCTTCAGCTTCGTGCAGTCGAAGATGACCGTTGCCGCCTTGTCACCGATCAGATTGCCCTCTAGGTCATAGTCCTTCGGACAGACGGCAGCCAGGAAGTCGGAGGCAATGTGATAGAGCTGCGGCGTGACGTTCAATGCTTGGCCGACGCACTCATAGATCTGATTCCACGTCAGCTGCTCATCGCTCATAATCTGGAAGGCCTCGCCAATGGCCTTCGGATTGCCTAACAGTCCGATGAAGCCGCGCGCAAAGTCCTCGTTCCACGTCAGCGTCCACAGCGAAGCGCCGTCGCCATGCACCAGCACGGGCTTGCCCTCCAGCATACGCTTCAGCACCGGCCAGCTGCCTTTCGGCCCATGGATGCTCACGGGTACGCCACGCTCGCAATAGGTGTGCGAGGGGCGCACGATGGTCACGGGGAATCCGTTCTCTCTGTACTCCCGCATCAGCAGCTCCTCGCAGGCAATCTTGTTGCGCGAGTACTGCCAGTGGGGGTTCGCCAGCGCGGTACCCTCGGTGATGTACGGAC
>JAEEGI010000855.1_pt1 | contig 81039 bp, 55 predicted proteins | sample 8958751 | NCBI WGS metagenome assembly JAEEGI01 (sample SAMN16246545, study PRJNA631951) | gut metagenome | biome: gut microbiome; feature: rumen; material: KS-attached | host: Bos | place: Iran: Karaj | collected 2018-10 | reverse complement strand
CTGCTCCTTTGCATTGAGGAAGTGCATCTTCACCTTCGGCGCGGTCTTCCAGCTGGTGGTGTAGTAGTTGATATAGCCATTACCCTTGTTGGAGACCTTGATGACGTTGATGCCATTCTGCAGTGCATAGGTGCTGGAGGCAAACACCGTCGGACCGAAGTTGCGCACCTGCAGAGCCACCGACTGCTCGCCGATGCCCTCCACCATCACGATGACGCTCTCGTCCTCGTCGAAGGTGATGCCGGTGGGATTCTCATGATTATTATAGAGGTAGCTGTTCTTCAGCTCGCCCTGCAGGTCGGTGAGCGGACGGAAGGCCGTGAACTCGCCGATGCGGAACTCTGTGGAATAGGTGCCGGCCAGCATCGCCTTCGCCATGTTGCGAATCTCGGCCACGGGAATCTGCTCTATCTCCTGAGCCGTGACGCCCTCGCGCAACTGCGTGCAGAGGTTATCGGTGAAGTAGGTATGCAGAAGGTCCTCCATGAAGTTGTTCTTCGTGTAGAACTCCATCTCCGAACAGCTGGCGAAGCCGTTGGTACCACTCTTCACAACGAAGCGGACTGCCTTCACGTCGTCAACACCGTTGTCGCCGAAGGGGATGCGCGATGCTGCCGAACTTCCCTCGAAATTCAAGGTGGCAAGCGTGGTCCACTTGTTGCCCACCTGATAGCTGACGGTCACCTCTTGGAAGTTACCGTTCACATTGCCATCCTGGCGCGGTGTGTAGACAGCGTAGTCGACGTGCGACACTTCCTTGAGCGTGTAGGTAAGCGTGATGGGGAAGGTGTTCTGTGTGCTGTAGTTGGAGTGATAGAGCGTAGCGTAGTCGCCGTCGAAAGAACGCTCGATGCCTTCTCCCGACTGATAGTTGCTGGCCGTACCGCTAGCAATAGGTATAGAACGGTCGGATGCATCGAAGCCAGTCTGTGTCACCGTGAGCTTGCGCACCACCGTTCCGTCTTCCGACTTGAACGTGATAGTGCCCTGGCGCGATGCCATGTTGTAGTTCGACTGCGCAAAGATGGCAGTGTTGCCATTGTCCATGCGACGGGTGGTGAGCCAGGCGTCGTTGGGAGTTGCCGTGTAGTTGCAGTTGGCAGCCACGGCAACCGTCGTGAAGTCGCTGTAGTCGAGCGTCAGCGACTCGCGTCCAATCATCAGCACTTGCTTCTTGATATTGCTATTGTCAAGCTTCACCGACTGTGCCTGCACATGGCCCGCAAAAGCCAGTGCCACGAGGGTGAGCATGTAGTATCTGATAGTCTTCATATCGTCTTATCTTTTTGCGTGATTCTACTTCATGATGATCTTCTTTCCATTCACGACATAGATGCCCTTGGGAAGCTGCGATGCCTTAGCAACAGAAATCTTGCGGCCCTGCAGGTCGTAAACGTCGGCATTCTCAATGGTCAACTCCGAAACAACCTCTGCGCCCTCAATGCCAGCAGGATCGATGACGTTGAAAGGAACGCTCGTAAGCACTACGTCGGGATAGTTCTTCGATGTAGCCGTGATGACCACGCCCGTGTGAGGCTTCAGAAAGGTAAAGCGATAGAGGCTGCTGTTGTAGGTGTAGTCCTCGTCGGCCACCAGCTCCGTGCCATCGCCGTCGGTCAGCGTCAAGGCAAGCTGCGTGGAGGTGTTCCATGCGTTCTGATAGAAATAGGTCTTCAGTGCTTCCGAGCGAACGTTGACATCAATGTCGTTGAGCAGCTGGAACGGTTCCTGAGGTCCGACGGCACCATCCACGCTGTACTTCTGGCTCAGCTGGTTGTAGATGGTAGGGAAGGAGTTGAAGAACAGGCCGTTGTTCGACAGGTCCATGTACTTGAACGTGCTGCTGCAAGAACGGGTCCAAAGAATCTCGGTGAGCTGGTTCTCAGCCACGACGAGTCCCTCCAGCTTCGCAGCCTTCGCGAGGTCGAGTGTCTTCAGTCGGTTGCCGGAAACCCAGACGTTCTGCAGGTTCTCCAGCACTCCCGTGTTCAACGTCGAAATGCGATTGCCACCAGCAACGAGATTGCGCAGCTTGACGAGCTTCGTCAGAGCCAGAGAGGTGATCTGGTTGTCCTGACAGAAGAGCGACTCGAGGTCTACCATACTGGTCAGATAGTTGACGTCGGTGAACTTATTGCCTCCACACACCAGCGAAACCATGTTTCCACTGTTGCGCAAACCATTGGCAGAGAGCTTGTTGTCGGCAACATTCAGTTCCTCCATCACGGTACTCACAATGCTCAGCGTCGATAGCTCATTGCCTTGACAGTCCAAGGTGACGAGTTCGGGACAGGCTCCTACATTGAGCGTCTTCAGCTGATTGTTGGGGCAGATGAGTCGGCGCAGCTTCGCTGCCGATGCAGCGACATTCAACTCCGTCAGCTCATTGTCAGCCAGATAGAGCGATGTGATATCTTTCTCTGTACTCACCGTCAGCGCGGCATCCTTGATGGTGATGTCCTGCAGCTGTCCAGTGGTGTAGAGTTCCTCAGTAGTGCCGTCGCCCCACGTAAGGGTCAGCGGGAGACCGGCATTGATAGCGACAGACAAGGTCTGTCCAACGGGCTTGGCAGTCTTCAACTTGAAGCCGCCTGCTGATGCCGTAAGAGCCACGAACAGCATCAAGCCCACAAACATAGGTTTAGTAGAAGTTCTCATGATTATCATTTTACAAAATTATTCTTATATTCTCCTTTTTCTATAGAGCCTTTCATCATTCCGCCTTTCCCTTCGTATACGAGAGGGCGGCACCGATAGCCGTGCTGAACTCGCTATGTTCTGGAACATGGAAACGGACGCCATAGAGGCTCTCGCAAGCAGCAAACACCTGTTCGCAGAGTGGCAGCATCGAGAGCTTGCCAATCATCACAAAATCCTTGATGCCACAGTCCATCGACGAAAGGATGGCAGCACTGCAAATGCTTTGCAGGACGGTCCAGAGGATGCCGAGTGCGATGTCTTCGCGTGTAGCATCGCTTTGGGCGTTGCCGAACAGCGAGGCAATGGCATCACTGGGCAAACCGGGCAGGGGACGCGGACTGATATCGCCGATGAGCACGTTGATGCGCGACAGGTCGCCACCCTTCGAGAGTTCCACCACCTGTGCGATGTCGCCGGTCTTCAGCATGATGCGGGCAAGCCCTTGCAACGTGCCACCACCCACACCAATACCACCGATGTGGCGGATGCTATCGCCATCGCAGCGCACGAAGCTCGTTCCCGTACCCATGCTGACAACAAGCATTCGGTCAAGCCGTGTTTCGAAGCGGGCGCCAAGACCGTCGGCCATGAACTCCTGCACCTTTTCGGTGGGCAGTCCATAGATGGGGTCTTCGATATAAGCACTGCCCACACCCGTGAGCATGACCTGCTGGACGTCGCCGAGGTTAATGTTGTTATCGTGCAGATAGCGGCCAAAAGCACCGTAAAGCGATGCCACTGGGTCGGTGGCCTTGATGCGGATGGGCGAGATAATCTCTCCCTTCTCGCTGATTCCAACTATTTTCGTCGTGCTGATGCCGACATCAATTCCTATTACTATTCCCATATATTTTGATGAAAGGTTCATGTGCGCCTGCGCGCGGTTCAATTGTTGCGATGCAACGGTTCAAAGGTTTCATGCGACTCGGTCGCGTTCAACTATCAATTTTCTGCTTTCACTTCTTCCCACTTCAGCACACTGCCGTTTCGGCGTGCAGGGTCGGGACCGGCATAGTCCATCGAATAAGGACTGCCTGTCGTAGGACTCTTGCCCAGATAGCGATGGTTCTTCAGCGAGAGCAGCATGAACTCTTGGTTGAGATAGTCCTGCCAGAGGAACACTTCTGCTTCTTTCGGATCAGTGGTGAAACGCACATCACCGGCCAAGCCCTCGCCATAGACTTTCACATAGCGTCCATCGACGCACTTCAGCGACACCTGTCCCGTTCCGCGGTCGACGAGTTGGAACTGCGTGAGGCGACCTTGGTCATTGGGACGCGAATCATACAGCAGTCCATGAGGATCGCAGACGGCTGGCCGGTTTGTTGCCAGATTGATGATTCGGAACGTCTTGTCGAACGGAATGTTCTTGCTGCGGTCGGCCATCGGCTCGTCAACGGTGAAGTTATCGAACTCGGCATAGCCGCCCTGCTTACCCTTCGTGTTAAAGGCAAAGAGTGCATGGCGAGAGCCCTGGAAAGATATGAGTTGATAGGAGAGTGGCATCATGCGCCCCATGGTTTGGAAGTTCACGCCATCAGTGGAATAAGCATATTGTGCTTGGTCGTTGTCGTAGTCGCCGATGCAGCGCAGCCAGATCTTACCCTTCGGCAGTTCTATCGTCGTGTCGATGGTGTCGTTGGTCAGCTGTTCAAAGCAACGCAGGGTCAATGCTTTTCCATTCTTGACAATACCAATCCACGAACAAGGCACGTTGATATTGCCGAGTCCGCAGACGTCGCCGTCCTTCAGTCCTTTCACATAGAGTTCCACCGTTGCCACCGACGTAGGACCGATGACACGCTGTGTCAGCGTGTTGCGTGCCCACATCAGTTGCTCGGCCGGCAGGCTGTTCAAACGTAGCTTTCCACTACGAAGGCTCCACTGCTTATCATCGGGATTATGGTTCCACTGCCACACGCGACCCAACTGCTTAGCATCGAAGTTCTCACTGCGCACATAGGGTGCGTGAGGATTGTCAACCGGCTCGTCAAGACCAGAATAGCCATGTGCCGTACCGGGATTAAACCATGTGCGTGGTGCACGGCCGTAGTTTCCTTTGAATCCAATCATCGGCCAGCCATCCGTCCACGTCATCGGCATGAGACATACCGTACGACCAATCGAGTGGAAGTCCTGCATGAGCAGAGCCCACCAAGTGCCGTCCTTGAATTGCACGATACCACCCTGATGAGCGTTGGTGCAAGCGGTGGCGTCCTTGTCAACATGACCAAGGGCAAACTTCGTGCCGTCCTCGCCGATGCGGTATTTCTCTCCACGCGGCACCTGCGTCAGTGAGGCAGCATGATAGCCGTAGGTCTCATCGGCAGTGATGACGCGCGTCTCGTAAGGTCCCCATATCGACTTGGAACGGGAGCAGAGTGTACGCCCGTTGGGGCGATAGTCGGTGGAGATGAGGTAGTACATTCCGTCTATCTTATACATATGGTGGCCCTCGCCTACTCCATTGCCTTCAGGGATAATGGTACGCGTGGTGCCCTCCTTCGGACCACTCATATCGGGCTCCAGTTCGGTGCATTTCACTTCGCCATAGCCATGAATGGCGTAAATCTTTCCATCGTCATCGAAGAGCACGCTCAGGTCGTAGATGTTGCCTTTCATGTTGTGATGCTCCCAAGGGCCATGAATGTCTTTTGCTGTGTAGCACTGCAAGCCCTTGCCGTTCACGTTCGTATAGACATAGAACTGACCGTTGGCATAGCGGATGCAGGGTGCCCACACGCCCTGACCGTAAATCTCTTCGTGGTTCTTCAACGAAAAGCGGTCCTCGGTGAAGTCGAAGCGGTCGAAGCAATAGGAGATGTTCTCCCAGTTCACCAAGTCTTTCGAGTGCAGAATGACCAAACCTGGCACGGCATGCATGGTCGTACCAGCCAGATAGTAGTCGTCGCCCACACGCAGGATGTCGGGATCAGAGAATTCATCGTAGAACAGCGGGTTCGTGAACGTTCCGTTACCATTGTCTGCCGTCCACGACTGAGCCGTTGCAGCCATTGGCAATAACATCAGGGCATACCCAAGTAGTAGTCTCGATATCGTCATAGAGTAATTGATTAAGTTCCAACTTGCAAATATACAACATTATTTCTGCCGATGCAAGAAAATACCATTTTTTAACAAGTTTGCAGTTCCTCGCCCATAAAACCTTCAACGTTGCGAAGCAACTCTACACGTCCGAAGGACTTTACACGCCCGCAGGGCCTTTCACACTGCGAAGCAGCCTTACTCGCCCACAGGGCTATACAAATGGTAGCTGCCTTCTTGCGTCTGGCAGTAGCGGCGCACGAGGTCAAGAATGAACTCTGCATTGGCGCGCACCTGCTCTTCGTTGCCATCATAGCCATTGATGAGCACCACCAGGTGACGGGTGTCAATGGTGATTTTCGTACGCTCGTTGTCGCTCGTCGGCGTCCCCACCCCACCTACTGCATCACGATAGACGGGCAGACCTTCGATATTGAGCATGCCACGACCGATGCCCTCATAGGGTTCGCCAGCTCTTCCGATGCCAAGCGTCAACGTATCGCCTACAAACTTCGAGGCATCAAAGCCACCAATAGAATAGCCAAAGCGTATGCTGGCAAGGTTTATCAGGTCGACGAGCGTGTCTATCTGATAGAGCTCCTTGCCCTGCAACATGCGGCGGATGAGCTGCTCGGAGGCCGGACGGTAGCGCGACGGATCCTTGCCGCATGCCTTATAGACGCGCCGTGTGGCTGCGATGCCCGACATCTCCTTCAACGACTCGGTGGTGAGCGTTGCCTTGTATTGCTCGCCCAGCGCACGTATTTCTTCCCAAAGGCCCTCGCAGTAAGGGGTATTCACTACGTCGGCCTCCACGCAGGCACCCACAAATCCCGGGCACACCCGCTCAATCTCATCTGATACAATTACCTTTATCATATATAAATGCCCCTCGGGCAGTTCAATTTGTCAACCTGCCAAGTGTGTAACGAGCACTTTCACACCAATGCCAATCAGGATGATACCACCCAACAGCTCTGGTTGGAGCCGACGACGGATGCTACTGCCAAACCGCATGCCGAGCCAATGACCTAACATCGCAAACAGGAACGAACCTAATCCTATCACTACCAGCGGCATAGCTAATTGCCTGATGGTATGATAGCCCGTTACGGCCAGCGAGATACCTACTGCCAGAGCATCGATGCTTGTTGCCACAGCCAATACAATGCCTGTCCACCAGTTGGTAGGATCGAAGTGGTGCGCCTCTTCCTCATCACTGAACGCATCGCGAATCATTCTTCCACCCAGAAACGCCAGCAAGCCGAAGGCTATCCAGTGGTCGTAGGCCTCGATTCGCTCAGCCAACCAGTTCGTGCAAAACCACCCCACCAGTGGCATTCCTGCCTGAAACAAGCCGAAGAGGACACTCAGACGAAGAGCCCCCTCCAAGCATTTCCCAATAAAGGAGGCTTTCCCAGTTCCCCTCCCTACGGGGGAGGGGTTAGGGGTGGGGCTCCCTTCTCCTTTCGGAGAGGAGCTAGGGGTGAGAATCACCCCACTGGCAATACTCACTGCAAAGCAGTCCATCGCCAGTGCTACCGAAAGCAGCAATATGTCCCAGAAACTCATCATGTCCGTTCACTTGTATTTACAGCGTGCAAAAATACAAATAAATTTGGTCATCTTCAAATTTCTTGCTAACTTTGTCAGCAGAAAATGAAAATAACCATGACTGAAGAACAACAGAAACGCATGGAGCAGTTGGTTGATGAACTCAACCGCGCTTCGGAGGCTTATTATAATGGTCGGCAGGAACTAATGACCGACTATGAGTGGGACGCACGCTTCGATGAACTGAAGCGGCTGGAAATGGAAACAGGCACCACCCTACCCGACTCACCGACGCAGCGTGTGTCGGAAGACAACACTGCAGGGCAGAAAGAAGAACACGAGTTCCCTGCCTTGTCACTGGCCAAGACGAAACAAGTGAGCGATTTGGTGAAGTGGGCTGAGGGACGACCGATATGGATTTCGTGGAAGCTTGATGGTCTGACACTTGTCGTCACCTACGATGGTGGTCGACTGACAAAAGTCGTCACACGCGGCAACGGCCACATTGGAACGAACATTACCCATCTGGCTCACGCCATCAGCGGTATACCGCAACGCATCGACGAGCAAGGACATGTGGTGATTCGTGGTGAGGCGGTCATCTCCTACGACGACTTCAATCAGTTCGTCATGGAGAGTGGCGAGGACTATGCCAACCCGCGCAACCTCGCCTCGGGTTCCCTCTCGCTGAAAGACCCGGAAGAAGTAAAACCGAGAAAGATCCAGTGGATACCGTTCACGCTTTCCTACCCCACCTCTATCATTTCCTGGGGTGCCCGTATGGATTGGCTCGACACGCTTGGCTTCAACACCGTTCAGCGCGAACTTGTTGAAAACCCTACCGAGGAAAACGTCCAAGCCGTCATCGACCGATTCACGGAACGCGTGACGGGACAAAGTCCCAAAACTCTCAACTCTCAACTCTCCACTCTCAACTCTGCATATCCCTTCCCCGTCGACGGACTTGTCATCACCTATGATGATACCGAATATGCTGCCACCGGCTCTGTCACCGGCCATCACGCCACACGTGCCGGACTGGCCTTCAAGTGGCAAGACGAAGCTGCCGAAACGGAATTGCAAGAGATTGAATGGTCGTGCGCAGCCTCAACGATTTCGCCCGTTGCCATTTTTCGCCCAGTAGAATTGGAGGGCACCACCGTAAAACGTGCTTCACTCTGCAACATCAGCGAGTGCGAACGACTGGGCATCGGTGATGCTGGCACAAAGCTCTCGGTCATCAAGGCGAACAAAATCATTCCGAAAGTCATCAAGGTTATTGAGGCCGTTGGCACCCTGCATATTCCTGAACAATGCCCCGTGTGTCATCACGCCACTGAGATTGTGGCGAGTCAGCAGAGCGGCACTCGCACCCTGCATTGCACCAATCCCACCTGCCCTGCCAAACAACTGAAGAAATATTCCCGCTTCGTGTCGAAAGCCGGCATGGACATCGATGGCATCTCCGAACAAACGCTCGCCCGCTTTATCAACCTTGGCTGGATTAGTAACTTCGCCGACATCTACCGTCTGCCCGACCACATCCGCGAGATTGCTTCGCTGGAAGGTTTTGGCGAGCGATCGGCAGCAAACATCGTGAAATCCATAGAGAAGGCGCGCGAAGTGGATGCCCAGCGGTTGCTCATCGCTTTAAGCATTCCGAAGTGCGGAGCCGATGTGGCAAAACGTCTGCTGGGGGCCTATGCATTCGGCGACCTCGTTGAAACCGCATCCACTACCGACGACAACGAGCACTTTGCCCACATCGATGGTATCGGTCCCGAGCGGTCAGCTCTCATTGTCGGCTGGTTCCACGACGAGGATAACACCAAGGTTCTCAGTGACTTACTCTCACTAATTAAAGTACGGCAACAACAGCAGCAGCGGTCGGGCAACCAATGCGAAGGGTTCACCTTCGTCATCACCGGCGACGTCCACCACTTCAAGAATCGCAACGAACTGAATGCTTACATCGAGGCTCGTGGCGGTAAGGTTGTAGGCAGTGTCAGCGGCTCCACCTCGTTCCTTATCAACAACGACGTGACCTCCACTTCTGGTAAAAACAAAAAGGCTAAGGAACTCGGCATTCCGATTCTCTCGGAAGACGATTTCCTCAGCCGTTTCTCTGCTGATGATCAAGTGGAAGAAGCACGACCGACGACGTCGGCAACACAACTGTCGCTCGACTTCTGACGCGCCCCTGATTATTCCTCTTTCTTTTCAAACAACGTGCCAGTGATGCCCTGCAACAGGCGCACGACACTCTCTCGACGAGTCCAGGAAAAACCATCTTCGCCGATGAGGGCAGTCATGATGCGACGTTTCTCCTTTGGTAGCAGGCGCCACAATTCACGATCATGAACCTTCACTATCTTACCATTGTAGTTATAGTAGAAGGTGTTAATGACCGGATAGACTGCCGTGCTGTCGCGCACAGGATCCAACGAGATGAGATTGATTTGCTCACCATACTGAATGCCTGTGATGAGACGGTCGTTGCGGAAGCTGGCCTCGTAAGCCTCGCGGTCGATGACCTGCTGCTGGTAGACAGCGTTCGGTCCCACAGAATCTACAAAGAATGCCAACACCGTGTCGATCTTCAAATAAAGGCGGTCGCCAAAGTCAACCGACTTCACCGTCTTCATGTTCGCCTCCTTTACCGACGAGCCGTTTTTGTAGATGAGTGTGCTGTGCTTCAGGAACACGTTTGCCTTGGGCACTTTGATGACGCGCCCGTCGGTAAGTGCTACCTGTGCCGGTTTATAATCGGCATAAGCAGTCACCATGGATGTGTTTCCGTCCTGTGCACGAGCAGTAAGAATGCCCAACACGAGGCACAGCATTAACAAAATTCTCTTTCCTTCCATAAGTCTTTTCTTTATAGTATACAGTTTCTATCGTTTGCGAATCGGGATGTAATCCCTCGTTTCGAGAACGTTCTTGTAGGCCGGGCGTATGATGCGTCGACCCTCGAAGTTCAGTTCCTCGATGCGATGGGCCATCCATCCGACGATACGCGCCATCGCAAAGATGGGCGTGAAGATTTCCTCGGGCAGACCAATCATCTCATAGATGAAACCGCTGTAGAAGTCGAGGTTCGCACACGCGGGCTTGTCGCTGCTGCGATGCTCCATGAGACACTTGACGCCCTCCTGCTCGATGAGTTTCAGGAACTCGTATTCTGCCTCGCGCCCTTTCTCCTTCGCCACTTCGCCCGCCAGCCGCTTCAATTGCACGGCACGCGGATCGCTCTTCGTGTAGACGGCATGGCCGATGCCGTAGATGAGTCCCGACTGATCGTAAGCCTCTTTGCGCAGCATGCGCTTCAGGTAGGTATCGATTTCGTCGATCGATGTCCAGTCGCTTATCTGCTCTTTCAGATGATGGAACATCTGGATGACCTTAATGTTTGCTCCACCGTGGAGAGGACCCTTCAGCGAGCCGATGCCCGCGGCGATGCTGCTATAGGTGTCGGTGCGCGTAGAACTGGTCACACGCACCGTGAACGTCGAGTTGTTACCGCCACCATGCTCGGCCTGCACAATGAGCAACAAGTCAAGTACGCGGGCGTCGAGTTCCGTGAAGTTCTCGTGCTGCAGCATGAAGAGGAAGTTCTCAGCGATAGAGGCTCCCTCCTGTGGATGACGTATGTGCAGCGAACGTCCTCGTACGGAGTGGCGATAGATGTTGTAAGCATAGGCGATAATCGTGGGGAACTTCGCTATGAGCTCTACGGCCTGACGCATGAGGTTATCGCGAGAGATGTCATCGGGGTTCTCGTCGAAGGTATACATCTCCAACACGCAACGTGCAAGGATGTTCATGATGTCAGTGCCTTCGAGATCAACCAGATGCACCACCGTGCGGTGGTCGAGTGGCATGTTCTCGTTGAGCAATTCGCGGAAAGCAGTTAGCTCCTCGCGGTCGGGCAACTTGCCAGAGAGCAGCAGGTAGGCAATCTCTTCAAAGCCGAAGCGCTGTTCCTTGAGCAATGGCGACACAAGGTCGTTAAGCTCGTAGCCACGATAGTAGAGTTTTCCCTCTGCGGGCAACAGTTGACCGGTCTCGTCGCGGTCGTAGCCCACCACATTACCAATGTTTGTCAGCCCCACGAGCACGCCGCTGCCATCTTCGTTTCGCAGTCCGCGCTTCACGCCGTAACGGCTGAAAAGCTCATTGTCGATCTTGCAGGTGCTCTTCACCTGATCGCTAAGCTTGTAAATCAAATATTCCTTCTTCATCCTGAAAACGATTATAAATCGTCGGCAAAGATAAGCAATTATTCACAAAATGCCAAACTTTTATGCCATGTTTTGTAAAAACATACAGGAAAAAGAGGATTTTCAATGGTTATTTGCGCATAGATATGCAAAAAAACCCTCACAGGCATCCTCGATGAGGTCGAGTGCAAAGTCGAAGTCGGCGATATCGCCATAGTAGGGATCGGGGATGGTCGGTTGGCCGGGATGACGTGTCATGAAGTCAGGCAGCATCTTGATTTTCTGCACGTCGTCACTATTGCGCGCAAGTCGCTTCACATCGTAGTAGTTCTCACGATCCATCACGAGAATCATATCGAAACGCTGGAAGTCGGCAGCCGAAAACTGACGCGCCCTACTGCAGAAGTCGTATCCCCTAGCAGCACCGCGACGACGCATGCGATGATCAGGCAACTGCCCCACGTGCCAACCACCGATGCCTGCTGAGTCTATTAGGAAATCAGCATCGCGACCTTCGCGTTCCACAATGTGCTTCATCACCCCCTCAGCAGCCGGTGAGCGGCAAATGTTACCCAAGCAGATGAAGAGGAGAGAGCCCCCTCTACCCTCGGACTCTTTTCCCTGCCCCTCCCTACGAGTGTGGGGAGTAGATACTATTTCTTGTTGTTGCTGTTTATTCATATACGTTTTCGTCGTATTAAGATTGTTGGGATGCTGCGTGTCTACTTCATGACATATCAGCCTCCCCTACCCCTGGGAGGGTCTGGGGGTGGGTTTCCTCTTCTTCCAGCGACGGTATTGGATACTTCACATTCTCTTTCACACCGAGTTTCTTCAGCTGGTTGGCTTTCTGCACAATACCCATGCGGCCGTCGTACTTCTGCTCCAACTGCTCGCAGTCGGTAGTGGCACGGCGCAGATGCTCCTTCAACTGGTCGAACTCCTTGATAAATGCGCCCACACGCTTCAGGAGTTCCTCTGCCATGATGAACACTTGCTTCTCGTTCTCGTTCTGCATGAACTGCCGCCAAGCTGCATGGATCATCGTCAGGATAGCCATGAGATTCTGCTGACCTGTGATGAAGATCTTCTTGCTGAAAGCCTCATTCCACAAGCCTGGCTCGGTGGCCAATGCGAGCTGCAGGGCTCCTTCGTAAGGGATGTACATAATGACGAAGTCCACCGACCGGCGTGGCGGCTTCACGTAGCGATTGTACTCCTTCGACGACAGTCGCTTGAACTGTTCCTTTACGCTACGCACTACCTCCTTGGCCAATGCCTTGCGCTGTGCCTCGTCCTCAGTCTCCACGTATTTAGCATAGGCATCAATCGACATCTTTGCATCGATGACCACATCCTCGTCGTTTGGATAGTGAAGAATGGCATCGGGCACCATCTTCGCACCACTCTCGTCATTCAGCACGGCATTGCCTTGTTCGTCGGTGATGGTATGTTGCAAATCGAAGTCGCGCCCCAGCTTCAAACCCTGACTCTCCAGCAGGTTCTTCAGAGTCACTTCGCCCCAGTTGCCCTGTATCTTGTTTCCACCCCGCATCACATTGGTTAGCCGTGTAGCAGTCTCACTGATGCGAGAGGTCTGCTCGCCCATCGCCTTCAGCTGTTCCGACAAAGAGGCCGTCTGCTTGGCAGTCTCGTTGTTGGTGTTGCGAATAGCTTGTTGCAACTGCTCTAGGTTCTGCTTAAGGGGAGCCGTCAGCGTCTGCATCGACTCAGTGTTCTGGGTTTTCAGTTGGTCGCTAGTCTGATTGAGCACACGAGTGGCAAGGTTCTGAAACTGCTCCTGCACCGTGCGCAACTGCTCCTGAAACTGCTCGCGCCGCATCTGCTCGGTCTTCGAGTTATGTTCGCGCTCTGCTTCCACTTGGGTCTGAAGCGATGCCACATCGATGCGTGCTCGCGTCAACTCATCGGCAAGGCTACGGAACTTCTCTTCTGCCTTCTCTGCCGCCTGCGCAAGACTCTCGTTTTTCTTCTCTTCCTGGTCGAGCCGCTGTGCCGTAAGCATCAACGTCGATTCCACGCCTTTCTTCTTCTGGTTTGTCAGCAGGTAAGCAACAACTCCACCAACGACCACACCTATTATTAAATATACTATCTCCATGATTTCAAATGATTCTGGCGACAAAGTTACGAATAAGAAAGGGAAAAGCAAAATAAAAAACCAAGTTTTTCTTTTTATGACAACATTACCAAATTCATTACCGATATGAGCGTCTTTTATAGATGAGGTTGTCACCCAAAAGACATTTGCGGCAACAGCATAATATTGCTATACAAAAAAACAGTGTTGCACATCGGTTGTGCAACACTGCTGAGTCATATACATGCAAGCGGCTTTGCGCTACTGCCAATATGGCATGACCACAAAGGCCAGCCCTTGTTAATCCTCTTTAGATCCGAATAGTTTGTGAATCAATGCACTTAGCCAAGACTGCCTCACCAGTTCTGGCAATTCCTGATCATCACCGATGAGCGAAGCCATCACGATGGCTATATTGTCGGCACCACCGGCATCGAGTGCACAATCGAGCATCTTCTGACAACAAGCCTCGTTTTCCACATACCCGGCTTTGAGTACTTGTTTGATATCGTCATCGGTGCAATAGCCACAAAGACCATCGCTACACAGCAGGACGGTATCGTTGGCCTTCAGTTCGCAACTCACAATGCCTGGCGTAGGATAAGCTTGGAAATCGCCGAGACCACACGTGATAATATTATTGTCGGGATGGTTGAAGGCCTCTTCCTCAGTAATCTCACCGTTATCAATGAGTTCCTGAACCAACGAATGGTCCTTTGTCAGCCGACGCAGGCCGGTAGTAGGCCGATAGACATAGCAGCGACTGTCGCCACACCATGCGATATGAGCGTTTCCATCGTTCAGAATCCAGCAGATGACGATGGTCGTACCCATTCCCTGCGTTTCTGCATCGGTCGCCATACGCTGATTGATGACTTTATCAGCCTCAGCAATGGTTTCCTTCAACAGCGAGGCGATGCCATCGCCTTCTGACGCCAAAGCCTCTTTTGCATTTTCAACAGAGAAGCGTTCCTTCACCGTCTCAATAGCCAGCGATGAGGCCACCTCTCCGGCATTGGCGCCACCCATGCCGTCAGCCACAACTAACAGCGTTCCTAAATCACCCAGTTTCACATACTCTTTCTGACACTCTGCACTCCATTTCTGCAGAGACAAATCGGAACAATAAATGAGAGCATCCTCATTGTTGGTGCGTTCCTTACCAACATCAGTGAGGGCAGATATCTTGATTTTCATACTTACATCAAATTTCAAGTCGTGGTTTCTTAGTTTGCTTAGCGGGCTGAGGCGGAGCAGGCCGTCTCGGTTTCGAGTTGTTCTTAATGACTACATTCTCTCTTCCACCTGATGAACCCGTAGCCTTCGGGGTCGGTTTGGTGTAGGAGACTTCAAAGGGATATTCAGAAAGCGGGCAGCCCGGTTCCTGAATCTGTACGATCACCTGGTTCACGCCTTCGTGCAACCCAGTCACATTACACTTGTAGCGGGTTTCAGAAAGCTTCTCCAGTTTCACTGGCAAAGTGCCAGCTCTCACGCTGACGGTGCTTGGATAGTCTTCCTCGCCCGGCAACTTGTCGGCAGAGACATTGAATGTGAAGAACAGATTACCATTCTTGATGACCGTTTCGACATCCTCAACATCAATATTGAAATACTTATAGTACCATTCTTTGGCTGTGAAAGGAATGATTGAAGAGATAAGGCCATCGTAAGTGACACGGGCCTGATACTCAACGTCTTGCGTCTCATCGCTCAAACCCTCGGGAATCGTCAGGATGACACCATACTGAAGAGAACTGCCAAAGCTGGTAGTCTTGGCTTCACAGGAGGTAACATCGATTTCACATCCCGAATCAGGGTCCATCTCGACAGTTGCAGAAGAAGCGGGAATCGACGATGGCATGTCGAGACGCAGGGTGGTTTCAACACGCTGATGACGGAAGGGGATGTCATTGCCTCTGTTCATACTGAATTCGAACTTCTCGTCCTCATTCACTTCCAGCATGCCACACTTGCCCTGAACGAAAACGAACGCCTTGTTGTCGAAACAGTCAGGCACCTCACCGAACTGAGGAGGCAGCACCTCCTTATCGTTGATATAGAGTCCATAACTGCCGTTATAGTGACTGACCTCGAGTGTCGTCGTAGGACTCCACTCAGGACGCTCGCGCTGTGTAAAGGCTTTCGTTGCGCCGTCGACGGTCATCTCGATGGGCTGGCATAGCTTGTTAAAATGGAACACGATGCGTTTTCCGTCTCCCTTAGCCGTCAACTCACTGTCAGTACGGTCGATTTGCTTCCAGAAGTCGACAGCCTGACCGTCGACCTGTGCTTGATGCTTCAGATTGGTATCATCCTCTGAGGCAAACACGGGGCGAAGCTCCTGTGTCCTGGTATCGAAGTAATACACTTTCTGGTTGGCAACGAGCACTGCAAGACTATCATCGTTGACCGACGAGACGAAACTGACATCCTCATTGGATATGCGTTGTCCCTTGTAGGAGAACTTGACTGGCTGTCCGTTGCGGTCGAGAAGTAGCTCACAGGGTTTGCTATTCTTTGTTGTTGACTGATAAGCCTCGCATTTCGCATAGCCGTTACAGTAAGGATAACCAGAAACACAGTTCTTGATGGCTCGCCTACCCCGTTTGTCGATGTAGCAATACGAATTGTCGTGCATACTTCTCACAGCCAGGAGTCTTTCAGAAAAATAAGGATACTCATGAACAACCAGCAGGCCGTCAAGTGTGATATACTCACCACGAGTAGAAACAAATCCCAATATCTCAGTGGTGCTTCTTCTGGTGACAAGGGCTACATCGTCCTGAAATGGAAAGAGCGTCTCATTGGTCTTGAAGAGGCGTTTTCCCTCGAAAGACCACAGCGACGTCTCACCTACCGAATCGGTGACCACGAGGTTGGCACCAATCACCTTAAAGATGTTGTCGTAGATGGGAGGGATGAGCCACGATGCAACCTGAGAATAAGCCACGGCCGTCATAGCCATGGTTACCAGTAACAGAAAGATTCTTTTCATATCAAAAGAGAGTTAAATTTCACAATCTTTTCTTCGCCATGCCTCAGCTCAAACATGTTTGGCCTCGGCCGTTTGGCTTCACAAAAAGCAGAGATGAATTAATCGAATGTTTCAAGGCCGCGATTGATCTTCTGCAGCAAGTCGTCGTCTTTGGCGAGTATTGCCCAGTCGCGAGCAATGAAGAGAATTCGTTTTCCTTTTTCGTAGTTGGGTTGATAAATGCCATTGGGCATGACATAATAGCAAGCCAACCGATAAGTAGCATTGGCATTGATGTTTGCATACGCAGAATCGTTGAGTTCCATGATGCGAGTGAAATAGCCTACAGCCTTATTACTATAGAAGTCGGCCTTTGGCAGGCAGTCGTCACTCGTATCAATGCCCAACAGTTTCTTACGTTTCAAAGAAGCGGAATCTGAATACCACCCATAAGTGAACGCCATTTCATAGATGGCAGGGATGTAGTTGGTTCCACTCAGGCTGTCCATCTGCTCCAGACCGAGTTTCAAGGAGTCTGGATTTTCACTGTTCAATCGTCCTAATGCCTGTTCAAAGACTTCCTCAGGGGAGACTTGCATGGCTTGTTGCAACTCGAGATTGCTCTGTTTCTGCGAGAGGAACAAATAGGCAAGGATGCCAATAACGGCAAGGGCCAAGAATGCCAGTACACCAACGAGAACGCCTTTCGACTTAACAGGATACTGACGAGCCTTGGCTGCTTCCATGATTTGCTTGGCCGTAGGACGCTTGGAAGGATCCTTTTGCAAACAAGCATAAATTAGTCTCTGCACATCGGCTGACACACCGGGAAGTTTCGGCATTGCCGTCGCCTCTTCTTCCTGCATCTGTCCACCAGTCTCTCCAAATGGAACCTCACCCGTAAGAATCTCACACAACGTTGCTCCAAATGCCCAAATATCGCTTTCCGGCATGGGATCGATATTCTCCTGGAATCGTTCGGGTGCCATGTAGGCCAACGTGCCACTATGTTCCTCATCATAATAATAGAGGTGATGGTCTCTTCCGAACTTTGCACTGATACCAAAATCGGTGATGGCATAGTTATGATTATCATCGATGAGCCCATTTCCAGGTTTGATGTCCTGATGAATGACGGGTGGCGTGTTTGCATGCAAATAAGCCAATCCCGACGCAACATCACCGATGAATTTCCATAATTCTTTGCTATCGGTCATATTACCGATAAGCATCTCTGCCGACCCCTCTTTGCAATAGGGCAGCACCAGATAGGGTGTTTCCTGGTAAATAGAGAAATAGGTGGGATGGATGAGGTTGACGTGATGACAGTTGAAGACTATCTTAAACTCGTCGCGGAACTGCTGTTCACCCTCGATGTCCAAAGCATTTTTCGGACGATAAATCTTGATGGCCACACGAAGTCCCTGCAACTCTTCCACATCCTCATCGGTAAGGGGCTCAGGTTGGAAGAGTCTTTCACGATCATTTACCGTGTTGGCATCCAATGCCAACCACACATCGGCAGTTCCTCCTGCTGTGCTCAACGCACGCAATAGTTTGTAACGACCATCGAAAAGTTCGCTCTTTTGAGCGAGTTGTGCTAAATCAATCATGTTATCACACTATTTTAATTTGATCTTCTCACCTTCTTTCAGTTGGGAGAAAATATCTTTGTTATTCATTTTTGCCAAGCTTGCAAACTTGATGCCAAAATTCTGAGAGATGCCATATAAGGTATCACCCTCGCGCACATGATAGAAATCCTGTGCTCCCGTGAACTTACTTTTCTTCTTAGCAATAAACACGATGTCGCCTTCATGAAAATCCTTCTCACTGGCAACCTCATTGAACTCAAGAAGCTTCTCCTTCGGGATATCATACTTCATTGCGATGCTTGAAAGTGTCATGCCTGGGTAGAGAATCGTGCATCGCACGTCGTTGATATCCACGACGTAGCGCTTCACGGCATTGACGACGACCTCCTCTTCTTCTGACACCTCATCTTCAGCTGCCTGACACGAGGCATCGAAAGTCGCTTTCTGCGTGGCTGTAGCCTTTCGGGTAATTACCACGGTTTTACCAGCCCTTAGCTTCACACCGCCATTGATGTCGTATAGACGATACGAATCGATAAATCCGATGAGAGCTGACGCATAGGTAGTAGCCGTAGCATAGCCTGCCTTCTGCAAACCGATGGCCCAGCCACGATAATCGTAGACACTCTTAGAGAAAAGGCTGCGGTAGCGACTATTGTTCTTGAGGAACAACGAGTGGTCGCGGAAAGACTCGGCAGCCGTGCTATACACTCTGAAGCGGCTTTTGTTGGGTTCATCATCCCAAGCCTGATAGATAGGGCCCGTCCAACCACCGAATGCCTTAATGCCAAAGTGGTTGTTAGCATTGCGTGTTAGTCCACTCTTTCCTGCTCCCGATTCGAGTATTCCCTGTGCCAGCGTAATGGTGGCAGGCACACCGTATTTCTTCTCTTGGTCGAGTGCAATGTCTTTGTATTTGTTGATGTAGTTAAGGATATCAGAGGACGACTGGGCCATCGATGCCGTTGCTGCAAAGATTGCCATTACAAACAAGAGCAGGAGCCGCTTGCTCAAACTCTCGAAAGCCAGCGTCGGCCGTTCCAGCAACTGATAGTCGTAAGATGCATCAATACTGCTTTGCGAAGCACGCTGACTCCATCGGTAAACATCATCAATCTTCATTTCCGTAAAACTGTCAAGTTCTCCTGTTGGACTAAGGTACACCCATTGCTGAAAACTACTAACGGCATCCTTTGTGTCATCATCCAACATTCCCGTTTCATCGATCACGTCCCATGAGCAATGCAGAAACGTGGTGATGGTATTCAGTTTGTGCTGAATATCATGCAACCTTCTAGTATCGTAGGTAGTCAACTTCGGATAGATAGGGTTCTCGCTATTATAATCCATGTCAATCCTCCAAGTTTTTCAGTGTAACGATGATAGGCATGGAGATGCAAGACTTATTTCGTATGCGTTGCTGCATCAAAGTATCGAACGACATCTGAACAGCATGCTCGTAATTGTTGCGATCCTTGAAAGAGATATCAATGTAAATCCCTCGTTGCAAGCCCCTTTCTCCACCAGAACCCTCAACACTGATGTTGATAAAGATTCTGTTGAACTCCTCCCGACCATATTCGGCCATGATCTCTTTTCGCAGGAAAGCTTCGATATCCATGCGAGTAAAGAGTCGGTCATTGGTCAAGGAGTAATAGCGCAGCAACTCGTAGCGTTCGTCGGCAGAAGCTTTGTCGGCTCCGCCCATGCCCGAAACGATCACCGATGCTTTCTGGTCGACACCTGGCAGGTTCTTGCACTCTATCAAATCGCCCACTCGCGGTGTATTGCCCGAAAAGCCTTTTGTGGTGATGAAGCGTATGCTCGTGTTTGTCGTAGCAGAAGAGTTGTTCATTTTCTTCATGACATAGGTACCACTGTCATACTTGAACTGCTGATTCTGTACGCCCACGCTCTTACCTAACTTATTGATGGTTTCACGCAACTTTTTCAGTACCTCACCATCCTTAATGCCATTATACTCAATGAAGGCATAATAGTCATCGATAAACCGGTTATAAAGGTTACGCACATCGCGATAGAGATCACCATTGTTATAGCAATTAGCTTCGAAATCACGAACCAAGATATCATCACGATTCATAGAGAAGCCTTGCCGGTTGGAAGCCGTACTGGTTTCCAGAATATCCAAGAAGAACGAATTGTCGTCTCCCTGCAACTTAGCAACCGGCTGAGCCTGAGTCAGCATGACGGTGTTCACATCGATATTCGTCACTGGCAGCACTCCCAGCATCACTGAGCAATCGTCGGGAACAACATAACCTTCCGGAAAATCGAGACGAAGCCAGATGGTGTTTTGCTTGAAGAGATCGAGCGTCTCATTCTCCAGCCACTGCTGGAACACACGAGGATAGGCACGAGGCTTATACATATCCCTGTCCTTGGTGTCATCGGTCAGATAAAGCAGTGCGGAATTAGACATGTTGAGAAGGCTCTCTTTCCAGTTCTCTACAAATGAGAAGAAATTACCCGACACCTGTTGGGAGTCGAAGGGATCAGCCATTTCAATCTTCTCCAATTCCGACATCGGAGCAAAATCGATCTCAGTGCAGTCGGCACCCACATAGACATGTTCCGGCACAACGCCATTAGTACCACGTAGCATCAAGGAAAGTCCTTTCAGACAGTTCACCTCCAACGGAGATATGATGCCGACCCAGAGTCGATTCGTCCGATCAAGATTCACACTCGCTGTACCTCCCGGATAACGCATCAGCCGATGATTCAGCAGATACATTCCGCTATGGGGCAACAACGTGGTGTTGAAGATGGGGATAAAATTCAACTGTTCATCCTTTGCCGGCGATTTATAAACGAACGATGCACCCGACTCCACAAAATATAGATTATCATTGTCTGCTTTCAGAGTGGGTTTTACCAGGCAGATAGCCGGCATGGCATTTACGTTCTTGCGCGGAATAAAGTCGGTGCAGAAACGCTCCACAATACGCTGCAGCGTTCCATCGACATAATCCTGTATCTTGGAAGTTTCGCTCACCAAGGCCACAAGCATAATCTTCGCCATCGGGTCGAGTTGATAAATGTCGACCGCCTCAGGCAATATCTGCTGCATAGTTTCTATGGCCTCGTTGATTCTTTTCTCTAAATCTACATCCATGTTTGATTATATTTGTCGTTTTACCGTAGGCTCCACCAGGAATACCACGACTTTGCGATAAGGGCGAAGGACGCCTAACCCATCGTCGATGCCACCTTCAACAATCACATTCACCACATACTTCGATGCCACTCGCCGCCGACGACGCTGCTTTTGTGCAGCGGCATCAAGCTCGATACTCACCACGACATTCTTCAGCATCGGCTCGTAGGTAGCCAGACTTTGCTTAATGCTATCCTCACACTCCTTCTTGGTGATTTCGTTATAGAGGCTGCCGGATGATTTCGTACCTTGGCTGGCATTAAACTCTCGGTAATGCACATTCGAGAACTCATGATTCCAATACTCAAAGCCAAAATCGGGGTCGGCCTCAAAGTCGCCACGGGGAGTGAAGACGATGAGTTCAACCAGATTGTCGAGCATCTGCAGGCGGTCCTCAATATCGCGCCTGATCTTTGTACCCGAATCTGCGAATTGTAATGGTGTGCTAACGAATCTCATATTTGCTTACCATCCCAGAAACGACGGGGATCTGGCTTAGGAGGTTCTGGTTTGGGTTTTGGTGCAGGTGCGGGCGGCTCCTCTTGCTTCAGCAAACTGAACTTGTCTATTTTCTCATTAATAGCATAGCACATGCCCAATCCTTGCTTTGTACGAAGATAGGCTATACGATAGTTGAAGGGACATCTGGAATAATTTCTGAAGACATCAGCCTCTTCCAAAGAGAGAACCTGGTCGAGATCGCACGCACATGTGAAGGCTGCAACTACACGTTGTACGCACGAGAGCAGTTGCTGTGGCGTCATGACATCCTGCTCAGTACTGGCAGTAATCAGCATCTGCTGAACCACTGGCCAATAAATGCTGATAGCATCATGTGCACCAGTATCAAGCTGTTTGCTGGACTTTTCATCTATGCTGCGCATCAGCGAGATGAATTGTCCGTGAAGCTCCATGAACTTGTTGTGAGCAGAGATGCATAAGCAGGGAGGTACGAAGTTTACATTGTCTTCCCGCCATCCATCATCATAGACAATGCGGCCGATAGGTACAGAATGGCTGTCAATGGCCTTGTCTGGTCCAATCAGAGCAAATGTATAGTTGGGCTCCATGCGCTCTTCGGCACTCTCCTTCCAGCTGTCAGGATCTGCAATGATAATCAAGAAGTATTCCTTTGCATCTTCGTTGTTTGGAATCTGGACACGCGTGTCAAACGTATTGGAGTATTGAGTGTCAAATTGGACATCAATAATATCGCCAGAACCTGTAACGGCCAAACACGACAATGCCTCAACCTCAACAAATCCTCTGGTGATGCTCAACGATAACTGAAACGGGCGGGTAGGTGTGAAAAGACCGAAACGGCCACCTGCAGCCACGGCAACAGCCTGACCAACTGATTCCGCCATATATTTATCGGCGGCGAGCAGCACCTCATCGGTGAGGCGCATGCCTTTCTTCCAATTGATTCTCTTCGACATAATTTATGTATTATATATTTGTATTATAATTAAGATAGTTGTAGATTTTCTCATCATTTAAACGCAGCGGCGGATAATCTTGAGTGATATGGAACACCAACTCGTCTTCAACAAAAAGGAAATAGTCGCGAAGAAATACACGCAGTTCTTCCATCTCATCAATAAACGTCAGAAATTTCTCGTTGCATTCTTCGTCCGACCAATAACTGATGCTAAAGACCGTGACTTTCTCATTATAGCTGTCACCCACATAACTGTCACCCAAAACAGCATCGACCTGGTTATCATAGCGAGGATGCTCATCTCTGAATTTGCCCACTGCCTGTTTGACTTCAACCCGGAGGCCCTCTTCGAGTAATACCTTTCGGAGTAAGAAGGTAAGCAAGGAGCGATTGCCACGGATATACTTGCACTGAGGCAAGAAAGGAACAAACTGACAGATAAACCGATTTGCACGTTGCTTCTCTGTCAGCCGGTCGCCAAGAACCTGCTGCATGACTACATCGCCACGAGTGAATTCTTCGATTTGTTTCCTAACATTTGCCCGCAGATGGAAGAGTAATACGTCAATGGGAGAGAAAAACCTGAAAGCATCAGTAGCCTCCTGCTCCTGCTTGTCTACTTCGTCATGAAAGGCTTCACTCTCATTGTTGACGGGCAGGTTGTCGAAACGGTCGATGGGATGGAACATGTACTCCGGCAACGAGTTGTAAACACTCATACGGCCAAGAGTGGCATGAACGGCATCTTTGTCGACCATATCTTCCACTTCAATAATATCGCGATAGGAATTGCGTTTATGCAATCCTTGGAACGATATTCTGAACTTTCCTTCCGGAAAGTAGTTCAGGAGCAGTTCTGCATTGATGTCAGGTGGTAGAGAATAGGGCATGATTATTGACAATAGCTTTAATAACGATCAGCCGAGAGTTCCACATAGGAGACTCCATTCTCAGTGGATACCTGAAGGACGTCGAATGCGGGAATACCAATTTGCTGAAGTGTCATCGTCTTGTATGGGAAACTACCATCGATATTCTCATAGAAGTGTTTGTGAATGAGGGTTCGATAGCTGAGTTGGCGCAGTTCCTTATTCTTCTTGATGTAGTTATCAAGTTTCGATTCAGGAATCATTACCTCGAACTCCTTCTGTGGATAATCGGTAGCAATCACGTCAATGAACTTATTATTACACATGTTTATCTCCACATTCTCCACATTCAGCATCTTCTTTAACGCTTCCAGGACATTTCCAACTGTCATCGATGCAGATAGTTCTTCGGCAGCAATGACACCAGTCCATTGCTCATGAGCAGCACAGGTGTTCTTCCATGATGAAATCTTATAAATATTCATCGCGTTCGTCATACCCTCATACCTAAGCATTCTGCCTTGAAGTGTCTTGAATGGAGTTACTTCACCCTTGTCATTACCTTCGTCAGGATTTTCAATATGAATAATCTTCATAGCCTCCTGAACTTGTAAAGCACCAACGATAGAGGCACTGATTGGCGTGGTAGCTACACGGCCTTTCGCCGTTTGGGAACGCACTACATCAGCGCATCCGGTACGGAGCATGATGTGATTGAACTCATCGCGCGACAGACCGCACTCATAGCAATTCACGCCAGGAACATAAACCTTCACGACTCCAGTCAGATTCTCGATACTGCCATCGATCCAACTCTTGCCGGCACGCATGCAAAGACGATTCAGTTGATAACGAGCAATACGACTATCAAGACAACCTATCACCACATCAACAGAGCGATACAATCCGAAGCCTACGTCAGAGAAGAGATTGCCGACAATGGGTACCACTTCTATCTGCGGGTTTATCTCGCTGGCACGTTTAGCAACAATCTCTGCTTTATAAGCATGATTGTAAGCATCTTCTTCACGGAAGAGTACCGAGCGGGTAAGGTTTGACAGTTCAATCTTGTCAAAATCAACCACATAGATGTGACCGACGCCAAAAAGTGCCAAATTCTTTACCACCTCATTACCAAGTGCTCCACAACCGGCAACGAGAACGCGGGCATTCTTAACCCTGTCTTTTTTGAACCAAGAGAGTAGCGTGAACACGCCCTCTCCCCATTCATATTTTTCCTTTTCCATGCCTGATCAAGATTCTACATACTCGAAAGTTGTATCTCCGATAGAGAACGTGTCGCCATTACTAAGAACCACCTGCTTGTTGGCGGGCAAAGTAGTACGGACATTAAACACGACACCTTCTGCAAGAGGACTCAACATAGGCAGCGAGCGAGCCTTGTCGATATATAATTGCACATGCTTGTCGGCCACCTTGTTGGCTTTCTCCCAGTTCATCTGGATTTCACACTCATTGGTTTTACCAATGGTTACCTTGTTTCCACCACCTGTAGCATTCATCCATTTATGGATAGGAATGCGCTGGCCAGCCTTCATTCCGTTCTTGATAACGAGGAAGTAACGCTCAGCAAGCATACGAACCGTTACCAGTGATGCTCCAAGGCCGCCACCATAGATGATGAAGTCGAGCAACATGTTCAACCATCCCATATTAGAACTGATGACACCTCCAAAGTACAAGACAATGAAACCAATTATTGCAGCAATGCCTCCACCGATGAGAGCACTCTTTGTCGGGATTGAGGACTTAATGGTTAGACTCAGCACCATACATATTGAGAACAGTATGTAAGCCGGGAGCGAGCAATACCAAGGAACATAAGTCGTACCAACAGCCGAAAGCAATAGGCAGAAAAGAATGCCACCCACTAACATTGCCAGGAATCCAATCAGACCAGACAATAGCGAAAGGCCGAATATCTTCATGTAGACTTTTGCATCCTTTTTCCTATACTCGTCATTATAACGGAATACCAGTGAGAGGAAGAATCCCAGCAACAAGCCAACTGTCAGCAGAGCTGAAACTTTCGCTCCGCAGTCAGTAAGCATACCAGCTTTCAGATCATCGTTGAGGTAGAAGGTATTGGCAATCGCCTTACCCAGTCCACTAAACATTCCACGACCCGTCAGTTCGAAAACGATCCAGCTAACCAAACCAGCTACGACACCAGCCAAAGTCTGATAAGTATCGCGCAGCGATGCCGGACTGAACATTTCCTTGGTGTCAATATGAGCTTGTATTCCTTCCTTACAGTTCTGACCATATTCCACGCACTTGTAGCCATTCTGTTGCCAGCAGCCCACATGCATGATATGCTTACATCTCATCACAACCATCTGTCCTGGCTGAATGTCCTGACGGCAATAGTGACATATGCGGCGTGTGACACCCTCTTCTGGCTGATAGGGCTTATAGTATTTCGAAGCAAATCTCTTCGAATTAATAAACGGAATGAGCACCTTCATGATAAAGAAGAAGAAGGCAAATGTCAACAATGCCACCAGAAGGGCCACCAAGAACTTGGTGATTGAGTCACCTGTGCTTTCTTCATGAACGGGCCAAGGTGTTTCAGCAGAACCTATAGAATACTCACCTGTACCGGCTTCATTGCCTTTCCACTCTGCAACATATTCTACACGACCAGTGTAAGCCTTATTCTCTGTTGCCTTATAGGTGAATGCGAAATCGTACATGGCATCCTTCACCACCTCTTGGAAATTGCTAAGTACGTTGCTGATATCTGCCGACGGACGATAGGCACCCTGGCGATCTACAAGTACCTGGCCTTCAGCATCTCGCGGAGCTGAAACGCCCTGCAGCGTGAGCTCAACATTTTCGTCGACACCCTCTCCTGTATAATAGAAAGCAAACACCTTCGGTACCAGATGAGCAGCATTTGACTGATAGTCGGTTACCTCGACAAACGAGATCTGCTCATCCTCTGGACGCATATTACCCTCGGTGAAAATGAAAAGCAGGTTCTTGTCTTTTGCCTGCATGGCCCGCTTGTTGATGCTTACGTTCTTAACATAACCACCCTTTGTACGCACAGCATCTTCCAATTCAGCTTTTTCATTGCTGAACTCAACTAATTTTGAATAAAGGGCACCATAGAAGAATTTCTTGTCAGAATGGTTCATGAACTTGTCCTTGACACCAGCCAGGTTCTTTTTCGTAACCAACTGACTAGAACTCACATCCTCACCAAAGAACGACAAGAACACACAACTATCGGGCGCACTTTCAACCAGTTTGCAGAATGCCTCATAGATTTGCCCCTTTCCTGCCTCAGGAATACTGAGGTCTACAAGCACCGAGATGGTGAAGTCGCTTGGAATACGCTGACCGGAGCTCAATGAGGTAATCTGACGACAATCCAAAGGAATGGCCACACCATCCTCATTGATGACCAAATGTTTCTCCAGCTGACTGGCAGTGACATCATTGCAAGGTTTGCCGTTGCTGTCGAGAATCTTTAAAAACAGCGTCACACTATCCTTGCCTGCGCCATATTCGTACTTCTTATCACAAAATTGTACTTTTGAAACATCTTGTGCACTGGCATTCAATGCAAATGCCACTAAGACTATTAATGCTAAAATATTCCGCTTCATATCTTATCTATTGTTTTTAGTCCATAATTTCAAGTCTTCAAGCTTCTGCGAGCCATAATAGCTTTCATAGCTACACAGATCGTCAGCCATAACAGGAATAGATGTCAGAACACCATCATTGGGTGTGTAGACCAAAACGAACTTAAACTGACCAACCTTCTCGCCAACTACCTTTCGCACCGAAGGAATACTGAGGTGAGGAGCTACAACGAAGCATCCAACACTTTCCATGTTCTCTTCCTTTTCCTTGTTCGAAAGGCGCTCTGCAACAAACTCTGTCAGCTGATCCTTCGTCTTGGCATGTCCGTGGATAAAGCCAGCAATTCCATTCGTCTGATTACTCAACGACATACAAAGATCGACAATCGTGTCACGACTCAGATTGATACCGAAACAAGCAGTGGTATGCTCTTTCGACTCAGCTAACGTATTAAAATAAGGAGTATCAGTTTCAGTTGGAGTCTCGTCACTTACTTCATATTCGCTATCAACACTCTTCTGTGCCCATTCATACCACTCTACCAGCGAATACAGTTTCTTCAAGTCATTTCTTGTATTCAAAGTCATATCGCGGTGATAAGTGAACACACCCGTTTCCATGGTAGGAGTCAAGGTGTCAACAACAAGAGCTGTGAGGAATTTTGGATGTTGCGGATGCTTCAACTGGTCCTGAACATTGCTGTCGGCATTACTGAAGAACACGGTGAGACCAGGATGTGAGTGTATCCAACATGTCAAATCGTATTGCAGGTTGGTTTCGCGGCGCAGCTTACGTAACAGTTCAAGAACCTTTAGTTTGATCTTTCCCCCGAAATTCAGTTCATACTCATCAAATACAGCATCATCGCCAGGCAATACAATCTGCTCCAAAGAGACATAGTACTCACTATTTTCAGCATCATATACCCAACGACCCAGCACCATGCAACCGAATTCACGGGCATTGTCAGGATCTTCCACATCCGGCAGATACATGTTGAAGATATCGACCAGACAAGAGTCCTTGATATACATACGGCGTACGGCCGACTCATAACAGCAGTCTTCCAGATTGATCTTCATATAATGAGGATTGTCGATCACATCTTCTAAACTCTGCTTCTTCAGAATCGTAGCCGTTTTACGACGCACCACAATGCCCGCTTCACCGCTACCAGTATTGGCCGAACCCCTGTTTACATTCGTGGGTTTGGCAACCGGGGCAGGTTTACTCTTTCTCTTTCTCGTAGCACTCACGATAGCCCAAATCAGCAACAGGGCAACAATGGCACCAACAATTCCAAGTATAGCGTTCATAGGCAAACCGCCCAACTGGTTTTCCGGCTTAGCATTCATTTCTCTCTCTAACTGATTCAGGCTTGTTTCCAGTCTGACCAATTTGTCGTAGACAATGTTCTCCAAGCTGTCGCGGCAGGCTGTAGAATCGGTAATCTGCTTGCCGCTGTATTGCATCATAAACTGGTCGATAAGATTCCCTACTTCATCCTTTTGCTTGGTTAGTTCATCCTTCTGAGAAGAAACGAATTCCGTCAGATTATTGTCCTCGATGTAGGCATCTCGATCTTTCCAGTTTTGGAGTTTTTCAATGTGAGCCGTCACTTCATCATTGAGCGACTGGATAGTCGCTTCATTGAAGTATGGTATGTCTTCCACATACTGCTGAAAGTTGCCAATTACCTCTTCCATGGTAACGGGTCTCGGCACATAACTATTACTGTAATAGTTTCGGTATTTTTTCTGTGCCGATAATTGCATACTGGTGGCAAGCAATAGGACCACCAGGGTTACTAATACTTTAATTCTTTGCATCATAAGGTCAGATTATCCTAATGTTACTGTTTTTTTGATGGTGTATCGCCAGACTTCTTCACTTTCTGCATACGCTTATACTTTGTAGGAATCTGGTCGTTCAACGACGGCTTGCGCCCAGGAGTAATCGTAATCTTTGGCTCTGCATCCGTGCCAGCAGCAGCTTCTGTTCCTGCCACTTGTCCCTTTCTACCGGCTAAAATGCTACGCAGACGTTCCTTTGCAGCCTTACTCTCTTCTGACATTGGTCTTCCAGAAGACAGACCTGGCTGTGTTGGCTGTGCAGCTTGTGCAGGTTGTGCAGGCTGTTCTGCTTGTGGGGATTGTTTACCCATAACAGACTGTCGCATTTGGTTGGTAGCTTGGTTGAGCTGCTGATTAGCCTTCTGAACCTGGCTGTTAATCTGCTGTTGCATCTCCAGTTGGGCTTTCTGCTGCATTTGCTTACCCATCTGTTCCAACGGGCCAGGCATTCCCTGGAGTGGGTTTCCCATCTGAGCCATGGGATTTGCCTTGTTTGCCATGTCCTGAATATTCCTCATCATCTGCTGTTGCATTTGTTGCTGCATCTTCTGCATTTTGTTATTCTTGATGCCTTGCAACACTTGCTTTCCACCCATGAACAAAGCAAACAAACCACCCAAACCACCAATAAGCCACATCATGTTTTTCTTATCCTTGCTAGCTTCGTTAGCTTGAGCAGCCTGAATAGAATCCTGACGGGCCTGAGCTGCTTGAGCTGCCGCTGCTGCCTGAGCGGCAGCGGCTTGTTGGCCAGCTTCACTCTCTTGCTCCAATTGCTGTTTCTTGTCATCGTAGGCAGCAAGCACATCGTTGATTTGCTTTGTCACTGCCTCATCGGTAACTTTGAAACGCAATTCACGCAACATTGATGCTTCGTGGGTCAGTTCTTCAGCAAACGGAACTTTAGTGGCCTTCTCCAACATCTGTCTCAATGAGTTAACGCGAATCATAGCCTCATCAACAGGCGAAACGCCCTCATCAACCAGTTCCTCGGTTGAGATAACTACTTCACCTTGCTGACCTTGGCTCCCAGCACCAGCACTAGAGTTTGCACTGCCACCACCTCCAGAAGCCTTGCTTGTTGCTTTGGCCTTGATCTTCAACACACCACACTGAGCAAACACTTTGTAATGGCGCTTTCCCTCATAGTGAGCTAAATAAAGAGGTATTGAGAGTTCTGATTTGTCAGATGCAACACTGAACTGAAGAGAAGGATTATCTTTCAGCAGATAATAACCGTCGGAAGAAGAATTGTAATGAACATCCGACGGAACCATGAAGGCAGAAGTAGCCATACCGTCGAACTTCACGTCGCGGTAATTGCCAGTACGATCGAAGATGACAACTGCCACTTCGTCCAACTTCTTAAACTTCTTCAGGTTGCCCTCACTTAATTTCTTCTGCACATTGCTAAACCGTATACCTAGTTGGTCACCACTCAGAGTCTGGTTGTAACTAACTATGATACGGTCGCCCTGTGCGGAAAAAAGTGTGTCCTTGATTTCCTTTGCAGAAACATCTACACTCCATGCCAGTAGCAAGAAGAGGGACGCACCACAATACTTCATCCACCAGTTTATCATAGACTATTGATACGATTGTAGCGTTCTACGATCTTACTCTTATAATCGCCACCTTTCCTCCATTGCGCAGCATGCTTGCTACACTTGGTGTCGGTACAGCAGTTATAGAGTGCATTCACTTGTGACATTACTTTAGCCTTTGCGGCCTTGCGGTCACTGCTGCTATAAATCTTCTTGTAAAGATCATCAAGCCTGTGATATATCTGCTGAAGCGATAACCCGCAATAGCTGCACCGATGTCCACTGGCAACAGGTGCTTTATGTCTGCCACAATCGCGTTCAACAAACTCTACACCATCCAGTTTCGACTTCAATTCCGCAAAACGGCGATAACCAGCATCATCGCTACTCCATCCATGAGAACTGATTATTTCATCAATCTTGCCCTTCATGGCATCAATGCGATTCTGATAGTCTTCTTTCTGCTTGTCAGCTGACGTGCGATGACTCTTGTTTGGGCAGATACCAGTATTTGTTATTTCCCGTATCAGCTGTTCACACTCGGTGTTCATCTGAATATACTCGGCACTGGGTTTCAATTCTGCCTCAATATCGAGTTCTATCACCTGCTTCTCCAACAGAATCAACGTCTTACTGCCTTTATACTTAGCGATGTAGACTGGCAGAGTGACCTTCTTGGTTGTCTCGTTCTCGACTCGCACTGAAGGTAACGACTGCTTGTCAGACGGACGCAATTGCATGACACGGCTCAACTGCTCACTGCATGGGTCAGTAATGCGCTTACCTTTTGTTCCACCGAAAGTTTTGTCAAACTTCATTTTCGGTGAGAACTTCTTCACTTGCTTCTCTGTGTAGGAACGGTCGAACAGTATTAACACCTTTGATTCACTTAAATTCTCCATCTCGATGCTCACCTCGCCTACACCATCATCAACCTCTTTCAGGTTGACAAAGATGTTGCAATACGACAAGCTAATCATCTCATTATCGTGATTACTACTCAAAGTAACCTTCTTTTGTTCGTCTGCCATAACGCAAGTTGCCATTAGGCAGAGCAAGAAACTAATCAATATCTTTTTCATAGTCGTTTCTCCTATCACTTCATCAAATACTCAATGAACGTTTCTTGGGTGCCTGCGGCTCATCGCTTGGCTCAGTTGGCTTCGGTGCTGGTGGTTCAGGCTTGTCCTGTGCGAACTTTACCCAGCCATTGGGTTCACCTTCTTCACGCACCCACTCTGCCACTCCCTGATCCTCTGGATAAGGATAGGTGTTCTGAGCGTGATACATCTGATACTTCAGATAGCGTTCTACACGCAATACCAAATCTTTGATGGAGGCAAGAACGCCCATCTCTTTGATAGTCAGACACACATGTCCCTTAAAACTACCGGAATAACGGATATTAGGGTGCCAGATGTCGGAAACGAACGTAAAGATAGGATTACCATCTGCTGACGGATAGTTATTGGGCAGCACCACGCTCATCTTGTGCAAATCACCAAAGATTGGTTTACGTGGTTTCTCCTCGCCTTCAACACCGATAATACTTTTGCAACGATATAAAATCTCATACTCGGTAGGCAAACCTGTTGGGGTCTTCCTGCGAATGATATAAGACAATGAAGGCTTAAACGGGTTTGCACTTTCCCTCTTGCGCTTCTCGCAAAGTGCATCAAGATCTTTCCACTCCAGATATAGACGTGCGTCACGACCTTTCAACTTCTGGGGATCTATTTTACTAATTGCTGGATTCATATTTCAATTTTCAATTTACAATTGTCAATTATAAAATATCAATTCCCTTTATCCTGCGATAGGCACGGAAATCAGGTGCAGATGGTCCATGGGCTGGATGTCATAGTCAACCAGTGCCATCTCTCGTCCATCCTCATCCTCAAACTCCAGTACTGCAGGCTCTTCATCGCCATCCATCAGCTTGCCCAATAGATACTGAATGGGATTACCTCCATTGTCCATCTTCGGCAGTTCAAACACCTGAATGATACTGTCTATCTGCTCACGAACAGTCTTGTTCGGATCAGTTACTTTCACTTCAATCTCGTCATACGCCGTACCATCGATGGTTAGCATGACGATAAACTCTTCTTGATAAAATTCTTGATCTGTCATAATGGTTATTATTGTTTATGTTTATATATGTTTTATTCCATCTCATTATTACCAGTCCCAAGCACCATCCTCTTGAGCAAAGTTCTCACTTTTATAATACTCAAAGTTATCACAAAACACTATGGTCTGATATGCTTCTTCTGGTATCGTAACAAAGTGTATATTATCTTCTTTATCACATAGTCTCATACTATATTTCTTTGCCCTACTATCAATCAGTATTTGGAAGTCGCCTTTAATGGCATTTTGAAGAAAAAACTCTTGAAATACTTTAGCCATCTGAACATACACAAACCAGAAGAAAGCTTTCATCGTATTATTTGCCTCATGCCAACATAAAGACAGACGCTTGGGCATTCCAGATTCGTGAAAAAGAAAGAGATTATTGGAATGAGTCTTGTCATAAGTACCATCAAAGCAATAGTCTGCTACATACTCCATTTCTGGTTCCATCTCATCACTTTCTTCATCGATAAATTTGGGAATCCACTCGTTTCCTTTCCATTGATGAAATGCAATGCAATAGCGAAAAGTATATTGATGCATCCAATTGTCAAACAAATCTGGTGACGGTAATCCATGAACTTTCAGATGTTGTAATGCTTCTTGTTTTTGCTTCAAAATCTCATCACAAACAGGACTGAAAGCAGAAGTGGGAAATGGTTGATCATCCACTATTCCTATTTCTATTTTTTCAGCCCTCAACCAGTGAAGTAGTACTGCCTTTTTAAAGCCACACAACCAAATAGCCACCCCACCATAGGGAACAAGTCCAATTTGAAGATACTTGATACTCCATCCGCTTTCCTTTGCCTCATTCCAAATCAATTGGGCCTTAGCTTCATCTATTTCACATTCTAATATATAATTCTCACACTCAACAGCAGAAAGCCACTCAGCCTCTATCCAATTGGGTATTGGCAAGGTTGTTCCATTATGAATAGATATAGTAGGAATATCACACCATTCACCCTCATGGCTATAAACCACTTGATGCATTTCATAGCTATCCCCATAAAAGATAAAAACCCTTACATTGCACAAGGGGTATAACTTATGCGCCAATACAAAAGGAATATAACTACTCTCCATTAATTATATATTCATCAGTAAAATCAACAGCCCCTTCAATATTTAATTTATTTGAATAAGAAGTCACTGCTAAATCCGTATAATCTGCGATAATGTTAATATTCTGTTTTGCTATATTGGCTATTTCATGATAGTTTTTAGTAGGGACAGATAGTTCCTGCCATGCGCTTTTTCCAATTCCATATTCAGATGCAGTTGCAGCATCCCTTATCGATCCAGAAGCAATTCCATTTTTTATGTCATTGGATGTAATTCCTAATTTTTTAAACTTATTTGGATTGCGGCTAACAATTCTTTCTGCTGTTTGAGCAAGTTGCTTATCAGCATTAGCTAAATCAGATGCCACTTGAGCTCTTTTAACATTGACTACGGTTTGTGTTGTTTGTTCTGTACCTACTAACTTTCCAAAAGTGAGTTCTTCTTTAATCTCTAACAGCTTTCCCTCTTTATAAGTCCATTTCGTTCCACCCAAGATTTTTGAACCTCCCAAGAATTTGATAATCTGACCCCATTTCAAGCATAGCAGCGCATCAGTAATAGCACCCTTAAAATGTTCCATTAATTTCGCTTCGAGATCATCGTCCCAAGCTTCATAAGTAAGTTCCGCTACATGTAATACAGCACTAGTTGTACCCGCAGCAAGCATCATTCCATTACCTATAGTTATGGCAGTAGCAGCAGTCGTAGATGATCCTGCAGCTGCTAAAAAAGCAGCACCTGCAGGGGGGCACGCAACAGTAGCAGCAACAACTATCACCAATCCCAAAACCGCTATACCTGCAAGTAACAGATGTTTTCTCCGACTATTATTGTCATGCTCTTCTTGTTTTTTAGCTATACGTTGCCTTTCTGCTTCCTCCCATTCTGCCTTTTTCTTTGCAACTTCTATTTCTGCCTTTTCTTTTGCAATCCTGACCAGTTCTTCTTTCTCCTCGTCAGTTGGAGTATAAATCAACATCAATTCAAGATGAGCCACATAATTACACGTCAAAGTCCATCCAGTTTGTGTAAAAGTACCGAAGGCATCTTGATAATGATCTTTTGCAAAATCAACAAAATCACTAAAACGTCCTCCTGGGTTTGACTGCATTATTGTATGCTGTAATGCATAGCAAAGAGCAACCCCAAGTCCTTCAAACGGTTCATATGCTGCTATATCAATGTAAACTGTATTCTCCAAAAACTCTTCATCGACCTTGAAAAAGTATTCTTCTATGTCACTGATAGCCTCATCCAATTTGGTCTTCCATTTTTGGGGTGAATCTTTAGTTGTTCTGTTTTCCGATAATAAATCATAACAATTGATAAAGCTTATAGCCTCATAAGAATCACGAGGTGTTCCAAAAGACTCCTTTAAATTGGATACTACCTTTATTTTCCCTTTTTCATAAATATCGTTATAACTATCCCCTAATACAGCTAAATCGCATATGGAAAATAACACCGCTATGCTACAATCTTTTCTTTTATAATCAATACCAAAAGCAATTGACTTTCGACTTGACATTGATGCACCTGATAACAACATAATGATATCGTTTTATTATGTTAAAAACTATCTGTCACCTTTGAGTTTCTTAATAACTTCTTTTTTAGCGAGAGCTTCATCTTCTTTAGCATCATCAAGCTGATTCTCTGCCAAAATAGAATAAGTTGCTCTTCCAAATCCGCCTAATTCTGAGTCATGAGCCATTTGCCATTTAGAATCAGCACCCCAAAATGCAGATTCCACGTCGCTATTAATTTTATCCATGCTTTCATTATATTCAGCGCGTTGCTCAGGCGTCATCTTATCGATCTCCTCTTGTGTAATTAACAAATTGTCCTTGTATTTATCGTTCACCTTGCTCACGGCATCCGATTTGCGTTGTTCGTTTTCTGCTTGGTGTAACTGAGCTAATTCTTGTGTGGCCTGAGCAGCATCTACATAACCTTGATCATATAACTCTGTATACTTGTCATATAAGCTATTTGTGTCAAGATTCTCTTTTTCGGCTTTCTTTATAGCCTTATCCAAGTCTCTCTGATAATTTGACGTAGGGTCACGGTATACTACATTTGATATAGTAAGGTCAGATAGCATACCTTTCTGCTCTTCCTCCGTATAAGGCTGAACCAAAGGAGCATCACTAGAGAAATCAAATCCAGAGATACGAGATTCATTAGAAACATGATTATTATCTCCCTCCGAGGTAATGACAGAAGAAACATTCTGCTGTATAATGCTTTCTGTAGGACTGCAAACCTCTTCTGGCCCAAGTTGTTCTCTGAAACTTTGATAAACAGCCTTTTTCTGCTCATATGCTTTTTCCTTTGCATCTTCATATTTACTTGAAGCAATCATACTATTGGAAGCATTGAAAGCGCCTGCGCCAGGTTCTCCATACCCCATATTAGCTCCCATTTGTGTTTGATAGCGGTCTTCAGCTACCGCAAGATCTTGATTAATGGAGTCCAACTGCTTTTCCAAATTCTTTTTCTGCTCATTACTCAACCGACTCTTTTCACTATCTGTAAGTGGAAGCATCTGGCGGTAATCATCATATACTTTCTGCATGGCATTCTCTTTCTTTCCGATTGCCGCACGTTGCAGAGCCATTGCATTCTCTCTAGCTCGTTGAGCCTTGTCTATCTGCCCTAATGCTTCAAATTCATTAGCTTTCTCAAGCCATTCTTTCGCAAGACCCATTTCTGCAGACCCAATGTTTTGAATACTATCAAGCGATTTAAGATATGCATTCCGGTCTTCTTTACTCAGATTATTGAGTTCCTCATTGGTTAGGGGTTCCATTTTATTAGCACATGGGCTATTCATGCCAGGGAACGACATGTTCACATTGATATTTGGAGGCATAGGGCTTTGGCCATCATACATAATGCTGATTTTTCCTGCCCACATACACATCAAATTACATGTATTAGTAAGTGCTGGCTGCCCTTGAACAAGACAATCTATTTTACCTGGTGCCCAAGGCATCGGCGTAAATGGAATGCAAGGCATCGGTGTTAACACACCTTGGGCGGCAATAGTAGCCGCTTCCACTTCTGGGTTAGCCAATGATTGGCACATACCGAAAGGAGAAATATTGGCACCCGAAACATTATCCATAATATTTCCCTTTTGCTTTCCACCAATCATTACTGTACGAGCAGGATTGGCAGTAAATGTTGCAGGAGCCATGCCAAAAGAGCATGACATTAAAGCAGAAGTAACAACAAATGAGTCAGCCATATTAATACCTTTTATCTTAGCTCTTCTGATAATCTATCTACTATATCATGGATAACCTGCTGGTCATTTGTTTGCATGGCATGCTGCAAGAGTGGAGCCTCTTTCAAAGGAACCATAACTCCACCACCCATCTTCAAAGCTTTATCGATAGCTTCAGCAGTATCGTCATGAGTTTTTTCAGCTAAGAGAACAAGAAGGCTTAGTTCTCCATCTGCAACGGGACACCCTCTAACTGTTAGACATAATGCTCTTGACAACAGTTCTGCTGTTTTGTAGACTTTACTCACCTCATTTCTTAATACTGTCACCTGTTCTGTGATGCTATTTTCATCAAGTGATTCCCTGTCCTGTAATGAATTCACGAGCGAAGATGCTTTATCTTTCATGCTTTGTCCAAACAAGTCAATTATGCCATGCATTGACATTATCGAAGAATCGAGTCCATTGTTCCTGATACTACGGAGTAACACATATCCATCAATATCAGCTAAAGTTTCAAGAATATATTTTGTCGCAACATTAACTATCGATGATAATCTGAGCATGCGGACAGTATTACGTAACCTAACTGCAGCATATTCCATATGCAATTGAGCAAACTTTGCACGTAATGGAAGTAACGGAACAAGAATCGTATTTATTATTGCGTTATCATTTCCCACCGTAGAGGCAAAACCTATAACCTGTTCGCGTGTAAGATTATCTTTCATCAGTTAATTCTCCTTTATCATTGCTGCTTTGAGATCTATAGAAGCTCCTGCTCCAATGCTAACTGCATTTGAAGCATTTACTTGATGCGATACTGAATCTTCATGGATTTCGTTTTGAGCAAGGAGTTGGATATTCTCTGCAGATGTTTGTATCATTTTCGTTACCTCAACATTCTGATTCTGCTCTACCTGAACAGTTTGATTTTTGGAGATATGTAACTTTTCATTACCTTTTGTCAAACGACTATAATCATTAATAGTTGTTTGATGCATATCATTATCAGCGGAAATATGCATATTATTCCCGGTATGCATTGTCATGTCATTTGAAGCCCTTTGAGAATAATCATGGCCTGCAGTTTCTTTAATATCATTTCCTGCTCCAACTGTCATATCATGACCAGCATTGACGTTGATGTTGTTTCCTGCCTTTATAACGATATTATTGTCAGCATAAAGTTCTATATTACCAGAAGAACGCAATTTTATTAGTTTCTCATCGGTTGAGAGCAATACTTCGTAATAATTCAACTTGCTGTCATATATACGAATAAAGCCCTTATTTCCATATTTGTCTTTAGTATCTGTGTCGTGTATCTCTATGGTATGGCCACTGCCAGTTCGGATGGCCTTGACATTATTCGAACCAGGATACCATGCGTCATCAACAGGAGTGAAAAGCGCCGACATGTTACATCCTGCAACATAAGGTCGCTCCATATTACCTCCAACAAATTCCACAAACACCTGGCTATTGATTTCTGGAATCAAATGAGTACCAAACTTAGGGTCATCAGCTCCCGAATAAGGCTGAGAGACATGAATCCACGGTGTCCACTTTTTCTGATCGTCCGCCCCATCAGCACGAGCCTGAGGCACATAGAATCTAAGTCTCACTCGTCCCCAATGCTTGGGATCCTCGGTGTCTTTAACAATAGCTTTTACGGGATGGTTGCAGACGGGATAAATGGTAGGGTCAAGATAAGGAGGATAATCAATTGCAGCGGTAATGCCCTTGAAAGTATTACTATATTGCTGATCAACATTAAACTCATGTATCACCTCGGTAATCAAAATCTCGTCTTGCTGCACCTCACTTTTTTCCTGTGAAGAACCACTACTGAGATAATTGTCCTTGATGGTAAGCTTGGCACCAATCTTCATCTTCGAACAATAGGTGTTACCTTCGTAAACCAACATGTTAGCACGACGACCTTCCCTATATGCAGCTGGTGTTTCCTTGAAAATATCCTTTCCGAGATCCCCGAGTTTAGAGACATCGTCATCACGCTCCATGCTGATCGATTTAGACTCAAAACCCGTCTTATGCTTATAATTTTCGTTAGAAACAGCATAAGTAGTATCACTCAACTTGTTCCCTGTATCTTTCAGCTTATTTTCATCAGCCTTCGACATACCAAACGAATGTGTTTCGTTGTACGTAATTTGCGCAAAATGGCTATTCGTATGGAAAGTCTTCAGACAAGCACTATATTGTGGAAGATCCCGACTAGGATAAGCTAAAACTATACTATCTTGCTGTCCGAATTTGCCGAAATGCAGTTTCTTACCGTTGTTAAACATCCATTCTCCATGACGCTGGGCTAAACGCTGCAGGAATTCATAGCTTGTTTCATTGAACTCAACGGTATAGAATATCGGATCCGTTTTCTTTGGATCTACCTCAGCCTCTACCCCGGCATAGCCAGTAATATCTTTCACAATATCAGCCAACGACATCTCGTTGAACACATTGAAATCAGGAGAATCGTTCATCACGGTATCCTTGGTCTCTGCTACTACCTCAATAGAATACTCCGACTCTTTACGAGTAGCCTTGGCTGAAGTGACAAATCCTTCGAACTCAATATCAGCATTTTGCGAGCCGGCAGCAAAGCCGGAAATCTCCTGTTCCGTTGAGTCTGTCTGCAAACTGAGTGTAACATCCTTACCAATGATAGATCCACAGGTAGTGAACTGAATCTCATTGATATCCTCCTCAGGAGCCTTGCGCAAAGAGAACTCTAATATACAGGGTTCCAACAGTTTTTGAGTCATCTTAAACTTGCTGAGGCTATATTTTGCACCATCAAGTTCTATATTGAACTGCTTCGAAGGTGTTCCTGCGATGCTAAACGCAATATTCTTAACTGTTATAGACATAACGAATAATTCTTAACTATCAATTATCAACTACTAAATATCAATTAAGAAAAACTACGTCCAGTCGTTGTTGAACTCTGCTTGGTCATTGCTGCCAACCGTTATGATTTCAGCTGCAATGGTTACGCGAGTATGCATCAGGCGAGAGTCGTGATCGTTGAAATAGTCTTCCAACTCAGTACAGTAGGCATTCTTGAATGCGACAGTCTTGTAGCTACGTTTGTTCTTCTGCGAATAAACAACAAACTTCAGTACACCTGAGTATACTTGTGTCTTGCTGAACATCCATTTATAGAAGAACACATTGTCGTCGCTCAGCGAAGGCATGATAAATGTGATAGCACCGCCACGCGGACGAGTAGAAGGTTTTCCTGTGCTATCGGTAGCCTGGAAGAAGCGATATTTACATTCAACAATACCATATTTCTTACCAGCCACCTCAATCTTGCCATGGAAGGAATCATTCTCACTGCCTGCCTCAGCTCCACCACCTAACAGGTCGCTATTCAACGACCTGGCCATATTCATTGCACCATCAATCGAAGGTGCACGGCTCGTGATGTCACTCAAGTCACCCAGGAAGTTGTCGAGGCCACCCTGCAATGAGTTCATCGCATTGTCGAGTGCTTTCTGAGCTGCATCCTTGATTTGGTTGGCAGCATCTTGGGCCTTGTTAACAAGGGCGTCAGCCTTGCTCGAAAGATCACTTACAACAGAGTCTATCTTGTTGGATACGGCATCGGCAGCATCGCTAAGCTTGTTGGAGGCATCATCGATCATAGAACCGACCTTGTCGACAGCAGCATCGGCAGCCTCAGCAACCTTATTTTTCACCTCATCGACCTTCTCCATAGCCTTATTGGCCATGTCTTTAGCCTCGTTGGCTATCTCGTTGGCTTTATCCTCAATCTTGCTGGCGATTTCCTTGGCCTCGTTCTCAATCTTCTCAACGGTATCCTTGACCTTCGTTTCAACTTCGTTGACAACCTCTTTGGCCTTGTCCTCAATTTTGGAAGCCATTTCTTTGGCTTCGTCCTCGAGTTTCTGGAATTCTTCCTTGGCTTTTTCGCCCAGTTCCTCAGCCTTCTCTTGAATTTCCTTGGCCTTGTTCTCTATTTTCTCAACAACTTCTTTGGCCTCATTCTGAATTTGCTCAGCTGTGTCTTTGACCTTCTGCTCAACCTGATTAGCAATCTCCTTGGCCTCGTTTTGAATCTTCTCTGCGGCCTGAGAAGCCTGGTCTTGTATGTCTTTTATTCCGTTCTCAATCTTCTCGCCAGCAGCTTTAGCTTCCTGTTCCAGATGATTAACGGTATCTTTCACTTGCGACTCAATCTGGTTAGCCATTTCCTGAGCTTTCGATTGTGCATCGTTGAGTCCGCTTTCAATTTTATTGCCGATTTCTTGAGCTTTAGCTTGTGCAGTATTGATGCCGTCCTGAATACCACTCTCGATGCGACTACCCATCTCCTGGGCTTTGTTCTGAGCTTCATTGATGCCGCTTTCGATACGGCTGCCTAATTGTTCTGCCTGCTGTTGGAATTGGCTGGCAGCCTGTTCAGCTTGCTGTTGGAGTTGAGATGCTGCCTGTGTGGCCTGATTCTGAACATCCTGAATACCACTCTCTATCTGGCTGGTCACTTGTTTGGCTGTGTCTTGCAATTGCGTCACAGCACTTTCAGCTTGGTTCTTGACCTGGGCAACAGCATTTGCGGCACTTGCACTAGCCTGACTTGCAGCCTGAGCGGCCTGTTGCTGAATGTTGCTGATGCTATCCTGCACCTGGCTACCCATTTCCTGGGCCTTGCTCTGCAATTCGCTTGCGGCATTTTGAGCTTTCTCTTGGAGTTGGGAGGCAGCTTGTGATGCTTGTTGCTGAATATTGCTGATTCCGTCTTGGAGTCTGGAGCTCGCTTCTTGGGCACCGCTCTCAATTTTTGAAGCAACGTTCTGAACCTGAGATTCCATCTGCTGAGCGGTTTGCTGTGCCATATCCTTAGCAGAGCTCATGGCCTGCTCCATCTGGCCTGCAGCATTCTTGGCCGCATCTTGAACCGAACTGGCTGCACTCTGAGCTGTCGATTCAATCTGGCTAATGGCGTTCTGAGCAGAACTCTCCAAACTGCTGGCGGCATTCTGGGCTGCAGACTGCACAGTGTTTACAGCATTTTGAGCTGCACCCTGAGCAGAGCTCATAGCATTCTGAGCCATATCCTGAGCAGAACTCATTGCATTTTGTGCCGAGTTCATTGCATTATTAGCTGCATTCTGAACATTGTTAGCTACATTATTAGCCATGTTCTGAGCAGAATTCATTGCATTTTGGGCTGCGGACTGAACGTTGTTAGCTGCGTTCTGAGCCATATTTTGCGCAGAGTTCATTGCATTCTGAGCAGAATTAGCGGCGTTCTGTGCCATGTTCTGAGCAGAATTCACTGCATTATTGGCTGCATTCTGAACAGAGTTGGCGGCATTTTGTGCTGCATTCTGTGCAGAATTCACTGCATTATTGGCTGCATTCTGAACGTTGTTGGCTGCGTTCTGAGCCATATTTTGCGCAGAGTTCATTACATTCTGAGCAGAATTGGCGGCGTTCTGGGCCATGTTCTGAGCAGAATTCATTGCATTATTGGCTGCATTCTGAACGTTATTGGCTGCGTTCTGAGCCATATTTTGCGCAGAGTTCATTGCATTCTGAGCCGAATTAGCGGCGTTCTGGGCCATGTTCTGAGCAGAATTCATTGCGTTGTTGGCGGCATTTTGCACGTTGCTAGCAGCGTTTTGAGCCATGTTCTGCGCAGAGTTCATTGCATTCTGAGCAGAATTGGCAGCGTTCTGGGCCATATTCTGAGCAGAATTCATTGCGTTGTTGGCGGCATTTTGCACGTTGCTAGCAGCGTTCTGAGCCATGTTCTGTGCAGAGTTCATTGCATTCTGAGCAGAATTGGCAGCATTCTGTGCCATGTTCTGAGCAGAATTCATTGCGTTGTTGGCGGCATTTTGCACGTTGCTAGCAGCGTTCTGAGCCATGTTCTGCGCAGAGTTCATTGCATTCTGAGCAGAATTGGCAGCGTTCTGAGCCATGTTTTGAGCCGAATTCATTGCATTTTGGGCAGAATTCATTGCGTTATTGGCTGCATTCTGAACGTTGCTGGCAGCGTTTTGGGCCACATTCTGCACAGAATTTGCAGCATTTTGAGCTGCGTTCTGCATGGAATTGGCGGCATTTTGAGCCAGATTTTGCGCAGAGTTTGCGGCACCCTGTGCAGTGTTTTGCACAGAGCTTGCAGCGTTTTGAACAGCTTTATGCGCAGAACTGGCGGCGTTATTTGCTGCATTCTGAACGGCATCTGCAGCATTCTTAGCTGTATTTTGCAAACCTGATACGGCCTCTTCCGCACCCTTTTTAATAGAATCGGCTGCTTTTGATATACTGTCGAGGAATCCCATGCTTTATATAATAAATAAGGTGTATAAATTAGTAAGGTATAATAATACGAAGAGAGAAACCCTTGGAACTACCGGTTGAGTAGTTCCAAGGGAAAAACGACATGAATTAGTTGTCGATAGTCCAACGGTTGTTGTGACGTGCGTTGCCGATGGAGATCTCCTTAGCAGAGATTGTGAACTCCTCGTACTGCTGAACCTCGTTCTTATTGTCATAGGTCTCAGCATATTCTACGAGATAACCCTCCTTGAAATCGAGGTGCTTCATCTCACCACCCTGACGGTTGGGGAACGAAATTGTACCTGACTTACTCATGTAGGTGTCGCACATCCACTCCAGAAGTTCGGTGTTGCCATCGTCGTTCGACTTCACCTTCAGATAGATCTTACCACCGCGGGTGGTACCTGTGGGCTGACCTTCAACGTCAGTCTGCTGATTCAGTTCATAACGAACATACATTACCTCGCGCTCGGCGATGCCATCAGCGTTGATAGTCACGGTTCTTGTTGCCATAATAGTTCAAGATTTTAAAAGTTAGAAAACTGATTATTTATTAAGAAACATTCTGATCCCATTCAACACCAGCTTGGCCATTGTGACCGGTTAGCTCGATGAAGAAGTTCTTTGCTGCAAAGAAAGGCTTCAACTCAACCTCGATCTTGATATCCTTGGTCTTCGGATCCTGGTTGATGCCCTTCAGGTTATAGTTCTCAATGAGCTTGCCCGGGCCCTTATAGTCGCTCAGGAAGTCATGCACAGCCTGCTGCAATTCAGCCTTGACGGCCGAGTTCCAGTTGATGAAGGCCTCGTCGTTGAAGAAGTTCTGGAACACCTTACCGATCCAGTCGAACACGCGAACGATAGGATACTCCTGCAAACCAAGTGTTGCACCGTTGTAAAGAGAACGGTTCGAGAAGGCCATCGTACGGCCATCCTCCTCCACCATAGGAATGACGCCCTGGTCGATGAGCGCTGCGATCTCCGACTTACGCAGGTTCAGGCGTGCACCCTTTACGTTGCTCAGCGTACCATACTTCTTACCAGCGGCACCCTGTGCGATAACAATCTCGTCGGTATTTGTCATGCGTCCAGCCAAAGCCGATGAACCAGGTACATACAGATCGTCGTCCTCATTAGCGAGTTCCGACTTCTTGCGTCCGAGCAGATAGTTGCATGTCATGATGACATTGGCCAGCTTGGCATCCTGTCCCTGCATGTTAGCATCGTCGAGCTCATCCTTCAGCATGCTGAAATTCTGGCTGTCCTTGAAGTCGGTCACCATCATCACCTTGTTACGATAAGCGGTGTCGGCCCACATGCGAATCGTGTTGGAGTCGCCCAGATAGCCGGGGATGATGAGCAAGCTATAGTTGTTCTTCAGGCTCAGACGGTCGTAGTACTTCTCCATCTCGTCGCGGATAGCCAGCGTGTCCTCAGAATCGTGATACTCCAACTCCTCCTTGTTCACGTTCATCAGCGTCAGGCATTCCATCTTACCCTGTCCTGCATTGGCGAAGAAAGAGTCGAGGGCACGATAGGTGACCTCCAGCTTCTTAATCTCCTCGTGCACGTTGAAGAGGTTGTCCTGTAGATTCTTCTCTGCCTTGTCGCGCTTCTCCTTGCAGGAGTCGATGATCTGCATAGGATCTGTGCCGCCACTCTCGAGAATGCTTACCCAGAGTTCCAACTCAGCCTTCAGCTTTTTGCGGCTTTCAGCATAAGCTGCATCGCCGAGGAAGATATTCTTCACAGCCTTACGACGCGGGTCCATATTCTCAACACCCTTGATGAGTCCTTTCACCATCTGGAAACCGCCGAACTTATTCAGTCCGTCCAAGCTTTCCTGTAGAAGGGCTGCAGGGTTTTCAATCTTTTCACGAAGTTGCATGGCCTCGCCTTGAGCTTCTTTTTTCAGTTCTTCTGCTGCCATAATATTTCTATTTTAAAATTCCTAAAATTTAAGTTATCAATATTCCAACTATTAATCTGCCTCGTCGAGCTCTGCCAACAGAGCCTTCAGGGCATTCTTCAGATTACCACGGGCAGCCTCGTCTTTCAACGTGTTGCGAAGGGTCTTGTTTTTCTCCAACTGGCGGATAACAGAGTTGTAAGCGTCAATCTTACCCTTGGCGGCGCCCATCAGGTCGCTCTGGGCAATGAGTTGCTCGTCCTCGAAGTCCTTTAGCTGCTTGAAGTCGAAATCCTCATAGACAGCACCACCGGCTTCGGTCTCCATCGTCACGCCTTTCTTACTGGGCTGATAGTGTTCGAACACGTCTTTCATGCTCTTGGGCTTGAAGCCCTCACGTTCTTCATCGGTGTTGGGAGCCTCATCAGTGAACTGATCGGCATACAACGCACGGTTTTGCGGGAACTCGATAATGCCATCCTGGGCTTCTACGTCGAGCACCTTAGTAATAACAGTTTTTCTTGCCATAATAGATTTTTTATTAATTTAGTTAATAATGAAGATTATTCGTCTTTCGGGGTTTCAGTAGTTTCAGGAGCCTCGGGTGCTTCTGGAGTTTCAGGAGCTACAGGGGCTTCAGAGGATTTCGGTGCTTCAGCCTCAGCAGGTGCTTCGGGCTCATCCGGCGAGTCGATATCCCAGATGATTTGCTTCTGCTCCTCATCGTATTTCATCGTGACGGTATCGCCAGGAGCGACCGTGCCGGCAATAATCAACTTCGACAACGGACGGCGAATCTCCTTTCGGATGATACCGAGGATAGGACGAGCACCATAGTGAGCGTTGAATCCCACCTTCGTGACATACTTGCGAGCTGACTCATCGATGACGAGCTTGATGTTCTGCTCGTTCAGGGTCTTCAACAGGTTCTTGATGTGGATATCGAAGATGCGGTCGATCATCTCCTCGGTGATGGGCGAGAACGGAACGATCTCAGTCAAACGAGCCAAGAATTCCGGACGGAAGTTGCCCTGCATTACCTCGAGGAGCTTGTCGTGGGTAGGCACGACGCCCTCGCCGAACGACTTGAAGATGTAGTCGCTACCAATGTTCGACGTGAAGATAATCAGTGAGTTCGAGAAGTCACCCACGCGGCCCAGACGGTCGTGCAGTTTTCCTTCGTCGAGAATCTGCAGGAACAGGTCGAACACCGACTTGTGTGCCTTCTCAATCTCATCGAACAGTACGACTGAATAGGGATGCTGACGAATCTGGTTCACCAGCAAGCCGCCTTCCTCATAGCCAACGTATCCCGGAGGCGCACCATAGAGCAGTGCCACCGAGTGTTCTTCCTTATATTCCGACATGTCGAAGCGCAACATGGCGGTCTCGTCATCAAAAAGGAAGTTTGCCAGCGACTTTGCCAGCTCGGTCTTACCAGTACCGGTCGGGCCAAGGAAGAAGAACGAACCCATCGGCTGACCTTTCTTGTTCAGTCCAGAACGACTCTCGAAGATGGCATCGAGGATGCTCTTGATAGCGTGGTTCTGACCCACAACTCGCTTATGGAGAATCTCTTCAGCGTTGCCGAGCTTCTCGCGCTCCTCTGACTGAATGTTACCCATTGGGATACCAGTCATCTTTGCAACGACGTCACGCACGGCGTCCTTCTCCAGTTTCTCCTTCTTGGCATCTTCCTTCTTCTCTTCTGCGAGGTCGGCCATCTCGTTGGCAATCTTCACCGACGACATAGCACGGTCGAGCAGGTCGAGGGCCGAGGACGGCAGACGGCGATCGGGCATGTAGCGCTTGGCCAGACGCACGATTTCGGCAGGAACGTCGTCATCGATGGGCAGATGGTGGAAGTCTTCGTAGCTCTGCTGCTTGCTCTTGATAATCTCAATAGCCTGTTCCTCGTTGGGCTCTTCCACACTAATCTTCTCAAAGAAAGCGGTGAACTCCTTATCCTTCTCAATGTCCTTGGTGTAGCCGTCGATTGTAGCGGTGCAAACCACCTGCAGCATGTTCTTCGAGAGCAGTCGCTTCAGGTTGGGCAAGATGTCATTGAGCACCGATTGCTTGTCCTCCACACGATGGAAGTTCTCAATCACTAACACGGGCTGAGTCTGTGCGAGCAGGTCCTCGGTGACCTTCTTGAAGCGGTCTTCAATCTCACCCTTGTAGCTCACGCCCTGGCTCAGTGTGATCAGGTCGAGCTCATAGGGTTGCATGTTCTCGAGCGACGAAGGCACTTTCTTATCGCGAACGCGCTGCACGATGCTATCAATCAGACTGGTCTTACCAACACCGGTCTCACCGACGATGAGCAGATTGGCGCGGTCCTTACGGGCAAGGATTTCAACGATAGAGAGAATCTCCTTGTCGAAGCCGATGACGGGAGCCTCAGGCACCTCTGCCAACATCGAGATGCAGTAGTCGTTGGTGCCGGGAGTGCCGGCAGTAGCCACACCGCCGCCAGTAGGAGCCGAAGCAGTCTTCACCACTCCACCGGTCTGCGTAGCCATCACCTTCTCTGCCTGTAGCGGGAGCGTCTTCAGCTGCTCATAGGAGAAACCGATGCCCGGAGTTACCAGCGAAGCCAGCAGTGTAACAAGAGAGATTTCGTTCTGTCCGTGTTTTTCGGCAATTTCCTTTGCCTCCTTCACCACATTCTTTGAATCCTGCGAGAGCTCTATGCCCTTCATACCATAAGGCGACTTGTCGCATTGCTTCATGCGCATGTCTGCCCAGTCGAGCATATAGTAATAATCCTCATCAAGGGTGTCCTCGATGAAACTGACAAGCCCGGCACTCTTGTGAAGCAGTGCACGGAAAAGATGGGCGGGTTCAATCTTCGGCGATTTGTTGTCGTTGGCAAACGACTGTGCGACATGCAACAAATCGAACGGAAGATCAGCTAACATTTCAGAATACTTATCCATAGTGTTTAGGTTTAAATGATGCTAAGATAACTCGATGGAACAAAAGTAACGGCAACGGCCGTAACACCTTCTATCTGAACCACAACATGTTTGTTTCTCTTGATGCGCTTGATGACACCTTCCACACCGGCAAAGGCACCTTCGTTGATTCTCACGCGACGGCCTTCCTTGCCGATAAATTCCTTATAGTCGAGAAACATCACGCTTTCGTCTTGAACCGATGCCACCCGCATGAAATTCTCCATATCATGATCAGGCACAGTGATGATTTCGCTTTGGCTATTTCGGCTACTTGACACACGCCTCATCATATACCGTAAAGGCTCGCATTCTTTCTTGGTCATCTTCAGATGAGTGATGGCTTCCTGCGTTGAATGAACAAAAATCAGGTTGTGAACGGCAGGTACGAGCATTCGCTTTCTGCCTTTTTTGGTTTCCACCAACTCATAATGCATTGGAACAAAGTTCTCAATGCCAAGAATATCCAATTGTTCCTTGACTTTCAATTCCCTATGGTACGTGACACGCATGGGAAACCATTTTAGATTCACCATTGTACGAAGGATGGGTTAATTTGTGCACAGACAAAAGAAGAGGGTCACTACAAAATTAATTGCAGATAGTTTTAGCTGAAATAAAATGGTTAATATAACTCTCCATGAATGCACTGACCTCCAGCAACAGTAATAGATTGTATATATTAGTTTAGTATCTCTTTGTAAAGAGAACGGACTTAATCTTCGGCAAATTTACATAAAAGAATCTGAAAAACCAAAAAAAAAAGTAGAAAAAAAGGCTATACACACTAAAAATTTATGATTTCATGCATAAAACCAAAGGAAACACGCAAGAAAGACATTCGGCCAATGTACTCTTTTGTTCAGAAAAAACAAAGAAAATTTTGTTTTTCTCGCAGTTAATCGTACCTTTGCAACAAGAACATCAAAGAAAACGACTAGATATGAAGTACATTTTTGAAACCGAAATGGAGGTGCGTGACTACGAATGCGACATCGAAGGCATCGTCAACAACGCCAACTATCTACATTATGCAGAGCACACACGACATCTCTTCCTGAGAAGCCTGGGTGTTAGCTTTGCCAAGATCCACGAACAAGGCACCGATGCCGTGGTGGCCCGCATGAATCTGAAGTTCAAGACGCCACTGCGCTGCGACGACACATTTGTCTCTAAGCTTGGCCTGTCGAAGGAAGGCATCAAGTACATATTCCATCAGGACATCTTCCGAAAGGCAGACAATCGGTTGTGCTTTCATGGCGACATCGAGTTGGTATGCATCGTCAATGGTCGCCTCAGCGGTTCACCAGAATACGATGCCGTCTTCGCACCATTCGTCGGTGATGAATAGTTTAGAGTTTAGTGTTTAGAGTTTAGAGTCAGTGGAGAGTGGAGAGTGAATAGGTTATGAAATGCTTTGTGGAAGAGAGATGCCTATGACGCCTAAGCAGAAAAGGTAATCATAACTATAAACTATCAACTATAAACTATCAACTAAATACAAATGCTGCACCAACCCTCGCAATGCGAGATAGACGATGAGGGCGAGCCACAACGCATGATTGCCCCAGACCGGGAACAGGGCGAAGTAGAGTCCGAAGAACACCACCGTGGCAACTGCCGAGGCGACGAGCATGCCGCGTGTCTTCAACAAACCGATGAAGATGCCATCGTAGACGAATGCCGCCATGCCGGCCACAGGAATCAGCAATGCCCAAGGCAGATATTCCATCGCAGCATCCACCACACTCGCCTCATCGGTAAGTAAGCCGAGGAAACCGCGACCGCCCAGCGCATAGACCGCCGTGAACAACACCACCATCAGCCATCCCCAACGGAACAAATGCCGGATGACGGCCTGCAGCGACTGGGGAGAAGTGCTTCCGTCATATTTTCCACATAGCGCCTCTCCTGCATTGGCGAATCCGTCCATCACGTAGGAGAAGAGTGTAAAGAATGTCATCAGCAGAGTGTTCACCGACAACAGCATGTCGCCTTGCCGTGCACCCGCCGACGTAAAGAACAAGTTCACCGCCACCAGGCATATCGTACGCAGGAACAAATCGAAATTGGCATGGAAGAAGGAGGAAGAAGAAGACCCACCCCCCAGTCCGCCCTCCGTCGCGAATGAGGGATTCGCTCCCCTTTGTGGGGCCGCAGCCACATTCGTGGCTGCTCTAAAGACCCCAGTCGCCCGTGAAAGGAGGGGAGTAGATACTCTTTCTGCTTGGCTTTCTTCCTGATTCTCTGCTTGGTTGGGCATTTCACTCCCCTCCCTACACGGGAGGGGCTGGGGGGTGGGTCTTTTTCCTTCGGAGGACAAGGGAGTGGGACTGCCAGGGTTCGCTTTTCTCCACGCCATCACCGCCCCACTCCACTGCGCAATGAGTGTGCCAAGGGCCACGCCTTCAATCTGCATCTTGAAACCGAACACCAGCACTAGCGACGCCACGATATTAATGATATTCTGCGTTATCGACACCACCATTGGCGTACGCGTGTCCTGCATGCCGATGAACCAGCCGGTCATCACATAAAGACTCAGCATGGCAGGTGCACCCCATATACATATATTAAAATATGCGCGCACAAGGACTGCCACTTCCGCCGAAGGACCCATCAGCCACAACGACAGCCATCGCAGTGGCACCTGCAGCAACAACATGCCTGCGGCAATCATCAAGGCAAGGCGGAGTGCCCGGCCACCTACCCCACTCCAAAAGGGGAGAGGAACAGCTGTGCCATTCTGTTGAGCGCCATACTCCTGAGCCGCCATGCCACTGGTTCCCATCCGCAGGAATCCCATGAGCCAGTACATCACGTTGAAGATCATCGATCCTACGGCGATAGCGCCAATCATCGTCTCGTTGCCGATGTGACCAACGATGGCCAAATCGACAAGTCCCAGCAGCGGTACGGTGACATTTGTCACTATCGACGGCACTGCCAACCGCAGTATTTCCTTATTCCATTGATTCATTTGCTCTGCAAAGGTACGATTAAGCGAGCGAAAAACCAAATCTTATTTGTGTTTTTCCAAGCGTGAGTACCTTCAACCGAAGGTTAAAGGTAGTGCAAACCGAGCGAAATGCAAAAGAAAAACCTTTTTTTCTTTTCACTTCCGAGGTGCAACCTACTTTCAACCGAAGGTTAAAGGTACGATTAAGCGAGCGAAATGCAAAAGGAAATCTCATTTTTCTTTTAGCAAAAATGTAGGGACGCGGCGTGCCGCGTTATTGGTGGGGTAACGCAAAATCCAGCAACGCGGCACGCCGCGTCCCTACATCAACAAACATTTTTCGAAAGATCGAATTGGAAAAGCGAACTACCACCTGTTTCATCCCCTATGCAACCACTTCGTAAGCAGGAAGCCAACGAGGAAGATGGTGATGGTGCCGAAGACGATGGCGAGGTACTCGTGGATGCCGCTATTGCCCAACGAGATCCAGGCGATGACAAGGAACCCGCAGACCACACCGATGGCAGCGTCAATGTTGCGAGCCTTGCGCGAGAGGAATCCCAATAAGAACAGACCAAGCATGCCACCGGAGAAGATGCTGGAGAGCTTCCACCACGAGTCGAGGATGCTGTCTACATTCACCAAGGCCAATGCGATGAGGATGCCTAACACGCCAATGACCAAGCTGGAAAGGCGGAGGACAAGAAGCCCACCCCCACCTATTTCACCTGCTGTAGGGACGGGGTTCATTCCTCGTCCGCATTTTGCCTCATCGTTTGCGGATGGGGAATGAACCCCATCCCTACAAATTGCAGACTGGCTGGATAGCCTTCTCCAAAAATCACTCAGCACCACGGTTGCTCCTGAGGTGATGCTGGTGGAGACGGTGCTCATGCCGGCAGCGAAGATGCTGGCGACAAGCAGGCCGGTGAGGCCCGTGGGCAGAACGTGAACGATGAAGAATGGGAACACCTCGTCGCCTTTGAGAGGTTGAGAAGTTGAAGAGTTGAGGAGTTGAGAAGCTAGTTCTGGGGTGGCATGGTAGTAGCTCCAAAGGGCGGTGCCGATGAGGAAGAACACCGCCGAGACGGGAATAAACAGATACCCCCCGAAGAGGGCGGAGAAGCGGGCTTCGCGGTCCGACTTCGCGGCATGATAGCGCTGCACGTAGTTCTGGTCGATGCCGTAGTTCTGCAGATTCGTGAAGATGCCATACACCAGGCACACCCAGAACGTGCTCTCACCGAGTGTGGTCAGCGAGAACGAACCCAACGAGAACTTATCGGCCTCCCACGCCATGCGCATCGACTCCACAGGACCGCCGGGATGAGCAAACAACAATATACATAGGCAGACCAGTGCACCGCCAATCATGATGAATCCCTGAATGGCATCCGCCCAGATCACTCCCTTCACACCGCCGAGCATGCTATAGGCGATGATGGCGATACTGGTGAGGACGATGACCATGCGTATGTCCCACCCGAGCAGCAGGTTCATCGGCAGCGCCAACAGATAGACGATGGTGCCGATGCGGGCAATCTGCGTGAGCAGGTAGCAGGCCGAGGCATACCAGCGCGCCCAGAGGCCGAAGCGCTCCTCCAGAAACGAGTAGGCCGAGACGCTGGTCTGCTTCCTGTAGAACGGCACAAACCACCGCGCTGCCACCCACGACGCCACGGGTATGGACAGACTGAACACAAAGGCATTCCAGTTCGAGTCGTAGGCCTTGCCGGGATAGCCAAGGTAGCTGATGCTACTCACGTAGGTGGAAAAGATGCTCATGCCGACCACCCAACCGGGCAGGCTGCGTCCTGCCGATGTGAAGTCGTCGGCCGTTGCCTTCCTACTATAGAACGATGCCCCGAACAGCACGATGCCGCCGGTGAAAACGAAGAAGATAATCAGGTCGATAATATTCATATTAAAAAGAGACCTACCCCTCTCTATAGGGCGGGGAGTAATTTGTTTTGGTCGTTACATATTTTTTGACTCTAACATGTAGGGATGCGGCGATTCCCTACATCCCCAATTGCGGTGAACACCCAAGTGTAGGGGCAGACCCCTGTGTCTGCCCGTACAGCTGACACATGATGGGCACAAAGGGCGGGCAGACACGGGGGTCTGCCCCTACGGTCGGCTGCATATGCATTAGTCCCTTTTCTTCCCTTTTCTTCCCTTTATGCCCTTTTTCTTTACGCCAACAACGACGTGTCGCCGGTATAGAGCTGGTAGTACTTGCCACGCAGACGGATGAGCTCGTCGTGCGACCCATGCTCGATGATGCGCCCGTGGTCGAGGACGATGATCTGGTCGGCATTGCGTACAGTGGAGAGACGGTGGGCGATGACGAAGGTGGTGCGCCCACGCATGATGCTATCCATGCCGCGCTGCACCAGTTGCTCCGTGTGGGTATCGATGGAGCTGGTGGCCTCGTCGAGGATGAGCACGGGCGGATTCGCCACGGCTGCTCGCGCAATCGCCAACAACTGGCGCTCGCCCTGCGAGAGGTTGCCGCCGTCGCCGCTGAGCATCGTGTGATAGCCGTCGGCGAGACGCAGGATGAAGTCGTCGGCACCCACCAGCCGTGCAGCCTCGCGGCACTCCTCGTCGGTGGCATCCAGTCGGCCGTAGCGGATGTTGTCGAGCACCGATGCCGTGAAGAGATGCGTCTCCTGCAGCACGATGCTCATCGAACTGCGTAAGGCATCGAGCTTGATGTCGTTGATGGGAATGCCATCGTAGAGGATAGCCCCCCCTACTGCCCCCAAGGGGGCTTCTATAGCATTGGTGGCAGCAGACGGGGCATTAGTGTCCCCCTCGGGGGACGAAGGGGAGGCTACATTATAGAATCGGTTGATGAGGTTGATGATCGTCGTCTTGCCGGCACCCGTTCCACCTACGAAGGCAATCTTCTGTCCGGGCAGCGTGTTGATGTTGATGTCGTAGAGCACCTGCTTCTCAGGCACATAGCCGAAGTTCACATGCCGGAAGTCCACGTCGCCCCGCACTGGAATGCCCCCTTCCTTGGGGAGGGTCTGGGTGGGCTCTGTCCACTTCCCGTCCTCCATCGTCACCGTACCATGATCCTCTTCCGGCTCGGCATCCATCAGCTTGAACACACGCTCGGCACCCACCGATGCATTCAGCACGGAGTTGATCTGCTGCGACACATGGCTGATGGGCTGTGTAAAACTCTTGTTCAGCTGCAGGAAGGCAACAATCGTACCGAGCGAGATCGTGAATTGCCAAGCACCGACGTGGTAACTACCCAACGCTATCGACGCACCCACCACGGCAATCAGCACATAGCCCAGCTGTCCCAGGTTGCCGTTCACCGGCATCACGATGCTCGCGATGCGATTCGCGTTGCAGGCCGACGACCGCAGCTGCTCGTTGATGCGCTCGAAGTCATCAACGGCCTGCTCCTCGTGGCAGAACGTCTTCACCACCTTCTGACCCGTCATCATCTCCTCGATGAAGCCGTTCACGCTGGCCAGCGACTCCTGCTGCGTGCGGAAGTAGCCGCGCGACCACTTGCCAAGCCGCGTGGTGGCTATCGACATCAGCACGGCAATGAAGATGCTCACACACGTCAGCGGAATGCTCAGCACCATCATCGACGTGAACGTCACGACAATCGTAATCAGCGAGTTGAACACCTGCGCCATGCTCGTCGAGATCACCTGTCGCAACGAGTCCACATCGTTCGTATAGGTCGACATCAGCTCGCCATGCGAGTGGGAGTCGAAGTAGCTCAGCGGCAGACGCTCCATGCGCTCGAAGAGCTGCTTGCGCAACCGCAGCTGCGTGCCCTGCGACACGTAGATCATCAGTCGGTTGTAGGTGTACGAGCATGCCACGCCCAGCAGCAAGATCAGTCCGAGCTTCAGCAGCGCCTGCAGCAGCGGATAGTAGGCCGCTGCGCCCAATGGTGCCGCCACGCCTGCCGCCACCGACGATGCCACGAGTGGCACGATGTAGTCGTCGATGAGCGTACGTGTGAACAGCGTCGATGCCAGCGAGGTCACCGACGAGATGGCGATGCACACCAGCACCGTGAGCACCATACACTTATAGTGCTTCATCACCAACCGCAGCAGTCTGATCAGTGTCGACCGCTGTTGCTTGTCTATCTTCTGGAACCCCGCCTGTGCGCGTGGTCCCCCATGATTCCTGTTGAAATTCGGTTGTCGCATAAATAATTGGCCCTTCGGGCGAGTAATGCGCCTGTGGCGCGGTGTAGTAAGGCGCCTGCGGCGCGAGTAAAGCCCTTCGGACGAGTAAAGCCCTTCGGGCGGGTAAGAGCGCTAAAGCGCGGTTAAAAATGGTTAAGAGCGCCTGTTGCGCGGTTCAAAGTCGCTTCGCGACGTTCAAGGTTCAATGTTCAATGCGCTACGCGCTGTTGAGAATTGTTCAGATGTAGGGACGCGGCGTGCCGCGTTACTGGAGCAGGAAAACTATCAACTATCAACTCTCCACTGACTCTAAACTCTCCACTCTCCACTCTAAACTCCATCAAAGTCCCCTGTTCCCAGGCTCTGCAGCTCGTTCACCTCACGATAGAACTGATTCGTCTCGAGCAGGTGCTCGTGCGTGTCGTAGCCCGTCACGTGTCCGCCCTCCATCACCAGGATGCGGTCGCAGTGCTGCACCGACGAGATGCGCTGGGCGATGATCAGCTTTGTCATCTCCGGCAGCTGCGTGCGGAACGCCCGTTGTATCTTCCGGTCGGTATCGGTGTCGCAGGCCGACGTGGAATCGTCGAGGATGAGAATCTTCGGATGGCGCAGCAAGGCGCGTGCGATGCAGAGTCGCTGCTTCTGTCCACCGCTCACATTCGTGCCACCCTGCTCGATGTGCGTGTCGTAGCCGTTCGGCATCTCCATGATGAACTCATCGGCCTGCGCCATGCGGCATGCCTCCCGACACTCCTCCAGCGTGGCATCGCTGCGACCCCACCGCAGGTTGTCGAGTATCGAGCCAGTGAACAGCGTGTTCTGCTGCAGCACCACTGCCACCGCCGAGCGCAGCGTCTTCAGGTCGTAGTCCTTCACGTTGCGACCGCCCACCAGCACACTGCCCTTCGTGGCGTCATAGAGTCGGCTGACCAGGCTCACCAGCGTCGACTTTCCCGAGCCGGTACCGCCAATCACACCAATCGTCTCACCTGCCCCCACGCTGAACGTCACATTGTACAAGGCGGAGCGGCGGGAGGGAGACCCACTCCCCTGGCCCTCCGAGGGGGGAACCTCCCCCGACCCCTCCGAAGGAGGGGAGGGCCTTCCGGAGACCTGTTTGCTTGTTGAAGAATTGCGACCCGCGAGGCCCTCCCCTCCTTCGGAGGGGTCGGGGGAGGTTTTTCCTTCGGGGCTGGTGGGTCTATAGTCAAACCTCACCCCTTGGAACTCCAAGCTGCCGTCGGCAACCTCCATCACTGGGTTCTCGGGGTTCACGATGTCCGGTTCCTCGTTAATCACCTCCGTCACACGCTTTGCCGAGGCAGCACTCTGCGTGAGCATCACGAAGATCATCGAGAGCATCATCAGCGCCTGCAATATCGACATCACATACGTGAAGAGCGACGTCAGCTCACCCGTGGTCAGCGTACCACCGACAATGAAGTGGGCACCCCACCACGACAGGGCAATCATACAGCCATACACCACCATGTTCATCACCGGGTGGTTCAGCGCCATCAAGCTCTCCGCGCGTACATATAATTTATATAGACCCTCGGCGGCACGGGCGAACTTCTCGTTCTCGAACTTCTCGCGCACGAACGCCTTCACCACACGGATGCCAGCGACGTTCTCGCCGACGCTCTCGTTCAGCGCGTCATACTTCTCGAACACCTGCTGGAACAGTTTCGACACCCGCGAGATGATCTGCCACAGCGACACCCCCAGCACCACCATCGCCACGATGAAGATCAGCGACAGCCGCGGGTCTATCACCAGGCACATCACCACGCTCAGCACCAGCCGGAACGGCGCACGCACCGTCACACGCAGTATCTGCTGGAATGCCTGCTGCAGGTTCTGCACGTCCGTCGTCATGCGCGTCACCAGTCCTGCCGTGGAGTATTTGTCGATGTCGCTGAAGGCAAACCGCTGAATGTTCCGGTACATCGCCGACCGCAGGTTCGCTGCAAAGCCCGTCGATGCCACCGCCGACGAGCGGCCCGCCATGATGCCCAGTGCCAAGCTGACGAATGCCATCAGCAGCATCAGACCACCATAGCGGTACACATTCTCCATGTTTCCCGCATTGATGCCCTTGTCGATGAGCGATGCCGTCACCCAGGGAATCAGCACGTCCATCACCACCTCCAGCGCCGTGAGCACCGGCGTCATCACCGCCGCCCACTTGTATTGTCCTATTTGTCTATAAAGAGTTTTTAGCATATGTTGCAAGTTGCTAGTTTCATGTTTATGTTACTTCGTACCATGACTTTTGTCACGACTCGGGATTGTTCAAGCAAACTTGACACTCCACTCGCTGCTCCAAAAGTTCTAGTTTATGGTTTTGAGTTTAGAGTTGGCCTCATAGATTGATAACGTGTAGGGGCAGACCCCAGTGTCTGCCCGTGGAGATAAATCGTTGCCCGTGTGGTTGAATTGCACCCGCAAGGCCCTTGAGCCGCAGCTTCGCTGCATCAAACCATTCTCAACAGCGTGCTGCGCTCTCAACCTTTCTCAACAGCGCGCAGCGCCTCTTAACCACGCCGAAGGCCCCGCCTTCGGCGTCACGGCAGTAGCTTGAAGAAATAGATCACTGCGACATACGTCGCGGGCACCCCTTTGGCGTGTCCTATCATCCGATACGACTGGTCCACCACCGTGCCATCGTCTTTCACCTTTCCGATGAAGCGATAGCTGCTGTCTTTCACCGTGCCGTCCTTCTCCACCTTTCCTATCATCCTATAGCTGCTGTCTTTTATCGTGCCGTCCGGCATGATCTTCCCCACCAGCCAATAGTTTGCATTCTTGATGCTGCCGTCGCTTTCTATCTTTCCTATCATCCGATAGTTGGCATCCTTCACCACCCCATTCGCCTCCACGCGTCCCATCAGCCGATACGACGCGTCCTTCAACACCTGAGCTGGCACCGTGAGCAACACAGCCCACAACAGCACCCAAAGCAATACTATTCGTTTCATATCGGCAAAGGTACGAAAAAGTAAAGAGAAATACAAAATAAAACTCAATATTTTTGGCAATTACCTACTTTTCACCCCTCATCCACGTAGGGCCAAAAAGTACATCGTTCCCCCCAAAAACAACAATCCTCAGAAAAAAACGAGTATTCCTTTCGGCTTTTCAGAAAAAAACTGTACTTTTGCAATAAGAACGGTAATTTAATAACTATAAAACAATAATGGTCATGAAGAAACACCTCGTACTCCAACTCTGCGCTACTCTGCTAGTAGCAGTATGTTTCACGGCCTGTGAGAAACCTGTCATCGACGAAATCGTCTCTCCTCCTGATTCCGGTGAATTCGAAGTCAACTTCAACATCACCCATTTTGAACAAATACCCTTCAGCAGTACCACCGACACCCGGGCTGCCACAGCAGCCAGCGACGCCTGCACTCGTATCAACTTGGCTATTTTCAAAGACGGTGAGAAGGTGAAAAGCATCAACCAGACTAACACCGACAGCAACTTTGGCACCATCACCACGAGTCTCGCAGAGGGAACCTATACCATTGTAATCCTCGCCCACAGTTGTCAAGGCAATGCCACCATCTCGTCACCGGAAGAAATTAAGTTCCCAAACAACAAAGTCACCGATACGTTCTACAACTACCAGACTATCAGCATCGATGCACAGACATCGCTCGACGTGGTGCTTTACCGCGCTGTCGCCATGTTCCAACTGAACACCACCGACAATGTACCCAACAACGTGAAGAGCATGACTTTCTACTATACCGGTGGCAGTAGCACTTTTAATGCGCGGACGGGCTTTGGAAGCGTGAACTCTCGCCAGACCGAGACTCGCGAGGTGACGTCAGAGATGCAAGGCCAGCCCGCCGTGTTCGATGTATACACATTCCCCCATGCCCAAGAGGGAAAGCTGAAAATGACTATCACAGCAATTGATGCCAACGACGCCACTGTTGCCGAGCGCACCTTCGAAGAGGTGCCTGTAGCAGTGAACCTTATCACTCGCTACACGGGCGCCTTCTTCGACAATAGCACGTCAAGCGAGACTGGCACTTTCCGTCTTAGTATGGATACCACCTGGCAGCAATCCGAGTATCAGTTTTGAGTTCAGACGCCGAATCCAATTCTGACGGTTTTCTTCTCGATGGACTCCTCGCTGCACAGGCGGTCGATGAGTTGTTCGGTGACGACGTCGTCGCCATAGAGGACACTCTCCACGCCGCACTTCCGTGCGACGTTCTCTATTTGTCCGCCGCTGAAGTCGTATTTCGTGGCGAGGGAGAGGGCAGCGTCGTCGGAGAGCATGGGGATGAGGGACTGCCAGATGCGGCAGCGCTGTTCCGGCAGCGGTCGTTCGAACTTCACCTTGTAGAGGAACCGTCGCTCGAAGGCGCTGTCGAAGTTCTCCTCGAGGTTGGTGGTAGCAATCATGATGCCTTCTAGCGACTCCATTTCCTGCAGGATGATGTTCTGAATGGAGTTCTCCATCTTGTCGACTGAGCGGCTGACATTGGTGAGACGCTTTCCGATGACGGCGTCCGCCTCGTTGAAGAGGAGGATGGGAGCGCGCTCCGACTGTCGGACGAGCATGCGATAGCGGTCGAAGACTGCCTTGATGTTCTTCTCGCTGTTGCCCACCCACTTGTCCTTGATTTCCGAGACGTTCACCTGCATGATGTCGCGTCCCGACTGTCGTGCGAGCTGCAGGACGCTCTCCGTCTTTCCCGTTCCCGGTGCTCCATAGAACAGGCAGGCGAAGCCCTGTCGGAGTCCTTTCTCCTTCAGTCGGGTGCAGATGGCTTGGAAGTTCTTCTCGCTGATGAGACTGGCGAAGGTTTCCATCTGCCGCTGCACGTTGTCAGAGAAGAAGAGGCTTTTCTCGGCAATGGCATCAGAGCGCAGCACGCTGCTGTCGACGGTCTCCGGGACCTTCACGTCGAAGCCCTTCAGGAGCCACTTGCGGCAAGAGTCGGTGAGCGAATATTCGTCGCTGTTCTCGAAGCCGTCGTCGAACGCCTTCTCGATGAACTTCTTACGGATGAGTCGGTGGGTGCCCTCGCTGAGGGTGCGGAAGAAGCGGTAGCGCTCGTGCTGTTCTTCGAAGAAGAAGGTGAAATGCTCGGAGCCGAGAACCTTCTTCCCGTTGAGTACGAGGTGTCGGCAGAACTGTCCGAGGACCACCATCTCCAGCGCTGTGAGCTTCTTCGAGGTGACCGCCTTCACGAAGGTGTTATTGGGGTTTTCGCGGAAGAGTCGCATCACCTCGTCGACCATCTGCTCGGAGGAGATCTCTTCCTCGAAGCGCAGGTGAGTGATGTCGTAGAAGTTCTGGAAGAACTCTATGCCGTCGGCGCTGGCCAGGGACTTGCGGTGATAGGGCTGGTTGTCGACGATACGGTCGACGACCTCGTCAGGGACGCTGTACTCTATCTTGCCGAACCGCGTCTTCATCTTGCGCACCAGTCCGAGCTTCACCAGCTCGTCGAGGCAATGGCGATAGTGTAGCATTTTCACGTTGTTCACGCAGAGGAAGCGAGCAATGTCGGAGACCTCGACGCTGCTGCCCGCCGCGCTCTTCTCCACGAGAATGGCGAACAGCAACGCCTGCATCTCGTTGAGTTCCTGGCGGTCGGCGAGGAACTTGAGATAGTCCTTTGCTGCCTTGTGGAACTCGTCGCTGAGCGCCTCTCCCTCGGCGATGACAACAATGCAATTGATGGCGGTGAGCAGCGACATGGTGTCGTCGACCTTCGGCATGTCCTTCATCCTTTCCTTTAGAGAATAATCTGACAAAACTTCATCTGTAAATCTTTTCATAACCGTACCTTTTTTATAATTATATCCTCAGACCATCGTTGGATTTCTACATGCTAAGATATGGACGTCGGAGGGAAAAAGGGGGTGAAGATATAGGTATAATTTTAAAAGGGTGTAAAAGGGGAGAAAAGGGGAGAAAGGGGGAGAAAAGGGACGAATGCATTTATTTATAAAGGGGAGTAAAGGGCGTAAGGGGGAGTAAAGGGGAGATTTAGAGCCCCTTGATAAGGGGCGGCTATCGCTCGGCTTTGCCGCTTTCAGAGCGAAGCGGGGAAAGAATGCAGGGTTTAAAGACCCCCATTATTGGAGAAAGGGGCAGCGGTAAAGGGATGAATGCGATAGGGGCACCCCCCGTTGCAGATGCAACAGGGGCTGCCCCTTAAAAGATATCATTTGCAAAGATATTGCGGGCAGACACGGGGGTCTGCCCCTACAAGTGGTGGCGTTTCGGTTACACGAGCCGCAGGCTCTTTACACTTTTGACCTTTAACTTTGCGCGGCGGTCTGCCCCTACAAGTGGCGGCGTTTCGGTTACACGAGCCGCAGGCTCTTTACACTTTTTACTTTAACTTCGCGCTTGCGCGGCGGTCTGCCCCTACAAGTGGCGGCGTTTCGGTTACACGAGCCGCTGAAGGACTACTTTGCGAAGCGCTCGGTCTGCTGGCGGATGAGTTCGGCATCGTTGAAATAGTCGATGCGCATGGCCTTGCGGACCTCGTCCATGGTTTGTGCGGCGGTTTCGCGAGCGCGGTCGGTGCCACGACGGAGGATGTTGTAGACTTCGGGAATGTCCTTCTCCAGTTCATGACGGCGCTGGCGCATGGGCTCGAGGAACTCGTTGAGCACCTGGTTGAGGAACTTCTTGCACTTCATGTCGCCGAGTCCTCCACGACGATAGTGGTCCTTGAGCTCGTCGAGGTTCTGGTATTCCGGCCAGTACTGTGCGAAGTGGGCATCGGTGGAGAAGGCATCGAGATAGGTGAACACGGCATTGCCTTCGACATGTCCAGGGTCGCTGACGTTGAGGTGTGTGGGGTCGGTATACATGGAGCGTACCTTCTGCCATACCTCGTCGGCGGAGTCGGAGAGATAGATGCAGTTGCCGAGGCTCTTCGACATCTTCTCCTTGCCATCGGTGCCGGGGAGGCGGCGTGCGGTGAGGTTCTCGGGGAGCATGATCTCCGGCTCAACGAGGACGGGGGCATAGATCTGGTTGAAGCGTCGCACGAGCTCGCGTGTGACCTCGAGCATCGGTTCCTGGTCTTCGCCTGCGGGCACGGTGGTAGCCTTGAAGAGCGTGATGTCGGCAGCCTGCGATACGGGATAGCAGAAGAAGCCGAGCGGGATGTTGGCTTCGAAGTTGCGCATCTTGATCTCCGTCTTCACCGTGGGATTGCGCTGCACGCGCGAGACGGTGATGAGGTTCATGAGATAGGTGGTGAGCTCGGCGAGCTCGGGGATATGGCTCTGGATGAAGAGGATGCACTTCTCGGGGTCGAGGCCTGCAGCCATCCAGTCGAGGGCGACGTCGACGATGCTCTGGCGGAGCTTCTCGGGGTTTTCGGCATTGTCGGTGAGTGCCTGCACGTCAGCCATGAACACAAACATTTTTTCGTAGCCGCCGGCGTTCTGCAGTTCGACGCGGCGGCGGAGTGAGCCGATGTAGTGGCCCAGGTGGAGGCGACCCGTTGGGCGGTCGCCAGTGAGGATTACTTTTTTCATTATAAACCTCCCCCGACCCCTCCGAAGGAGGGGAGTGCCTGGCGGTTTCAGGGGGATAAGCCATGGCTTGCTAAAAACCTCCCCCAACCCCTCCGAAGGAGGGGAGGGCCTGACGGGTCAGGACGGGGATTGGGTTATTTGTTATTGAATATATTTATTATGTTTTATATTTCAGATGATGACGATGCCATTTGATTCGAGCGTTTCCGATGTGCGGGCAGACACGGGGGTCTGCCCCTACGGTCGGGGGAGGTCATTGTTTCTCCATCAGCATGCCGTCGCCGGCATCGATGCAGCGTTTCTTCATGTTGAGCTGAAGCGTGGTCTGTTCGCCATCGCCAAAGTCACAGTAGAGCTTACCTTTCTTATAATAGAACACACCTTTGCTCGTCTCTCCACCCGTTTCCTCGACAATCTGCCGACCACGAATGGTGATGACGATGACACCATCGGGAGTCTCTACTCGCCAAGAGCCCTGCAACCAGTCGGGTTCAGGCTCGGCACCTTCGACAATGAACGGATCGTAGTCCTTGACCACTGCCTCATCGCCGAACTCGTCGAGCGACTGGTTGACGCCCTGCTCGAGCATGGCTTGCTTGTAGGAGCGGTCGCCAAAGCAGTTGCGGACGGCGAAGACGAGGACAACGAACATCAGCAGAAACACGATGAGGCAGTTGCGAAGACAGCCTCGGCGTCCCCTACCCTGCTGTGGTTTCCCGGCAGGGATGGTGTGCTTGATCCATTGGTCGGAGGTTGCGGAGTTGGGATGTTCAGACGTTCTTTCCCCGCTTCGCTCTGAAAGCGCCCCTGCGGGTCGAGCGGAGAGGTTGGGGTGTTCAGACGTTGAGACGTTGGGGTGTTGCGGGGTTCCGTCGGCGGTGTGCACGGCGTGCATGCCATCGGCACGACCAGTCTGCGTGGCGCCATCGCCCGCTGCCAGCGAGTCGGATGACGGCTGCGAGAGATCGTCGTCGGTGATGGTATGGGCAAACGGGGTGCCACAACGCGGACAGACGCAGGCTATCTCGGTGATGCCTGCAGCGACGGGTGTGTCGTAACGGAACCTACATTTTGGGCATTTTACTTGCATGCGGAATGGTTCAAGGCGCCTACGGCGCGGTTAAGAGCGCTAAAGCGCGGTTGAGAACGGTTGAGAGCGCTTCGCGCGGTTGAGAACGGTTACCTCCCTCGCTTTTTCGTGCACCACGCTTTGCGTGACAGCACTGCTTCGGTCGATGACCTTCGGTTCAATGCAGCGGAGCTGCGGTTCAAAGCGCTACGTGCGTTCAAGGTTTAAATGGCCCTTCGGGCCGTTTAATGCGACGGAGTCGCGGTGGGGTTATTCGAAGCGGACGACGGCCTTGCGGATGATGCGCCAGGCGGCACCTTCGCGGGTGGCGGTGCCTTCCTCCTCGGTGATGATGTGACGGGGCTGCATGTAGGTGTTGCCGCTGACCTTGCAGGCGGGCTTCACGAACGTGGAGACGCTGATCATCGCCGTGGCAATGGCATCGGGGGTGTCGAGGAGGATGAACGTGCCGTTCTGGCCGTCGCTGGTGGTGAGCTGATAGACGCTCTTGCCAATCTGCTCGCGCTCGGAGGCCTGCAGGAACAAGCCGTCGGGTGTGGGAGCAGGAAGGTAGTAGACGGTGGCCGTGCGCACGTTGACGACGGTGCCTCCGACAGCGGGTTCGGCGGAGGGTGTGGGGTCGCAGTTGATGCCGACGGGCTCATCGTCCTCCATCATGCCGAAGGAAACGGTGACGTGCGGGTCGATGGGTTGGTCAGCGCGCGAATCAGCGGACTTGTCGGCGGCTTGGTCGACAGGCGGTGTCGCGGTGGCCTCGTCCATCTTTGCCGAGGCGGCACGGTTGCGCTGCGATGCGAATTCGTCCTCGAGTTCAGCGATGCGTGCGTCGAGGCGGCGACACTTGCGCTCGAGGTGTTCGAGTCGCTGGAACAATTCCTTCAGGTCCTGTGGAGAGAAGGCGTCGTTGTCACTCTTGCTATTGAATATTCCCATGTTCTAAAATCATTTAATTGAACTCCTTGGTCATCCGCTTCGCGGGCTTTAAGAAAACATAAGAAAACTAAAAGGCGCGAAAGCGTATCTCCATCTTGGGGTTGGACGATGATTATAAGTTCTCGATGAGGTTGTCGCGAATGCTGCCGATGATGGGATAGAAGAACACAGTGTCCTCGATGGGGTCGCTGCCGTTCTTTTCGTCGGCGTTCTTGTTGACGAAGTTCCATCCGTTGAGGAGATGGTGCTCGAGGTCCTTATTGACGAGTTCGCGGAACCGCACCAGCGACTTGTTGTCGACAAGGAAGCGGTCGACGACGTGCATCTCGTCGCAGAGGTTGCTGAAGAATTCGTTGTATTCGCGAACGGCATCGACGAGCTCCTTGCGGATGTCGGCCGACGTCATGTCGTCGTAGACGAGCTTCTCCTTCCCGATCATGGAGTAGTTGAACTTCAGCGGTGTGTCGAAGTTGTCGAGCAGCTTGTTGAGTGTGTCGATGCTCTCGTAGCCCTTTTCGTCGCGCACCTGCATGAGGGCGCCACGGCAGGTGATCTGCTTCGGCTCGTTGCGCTCCATGACCACCGAGAAGCCGTCGACATCGTACTTCTCGCCATAGACACGTTCGAAGACGGCCTGTGTGAGGAGGTCGAGGTCGCGGTTGGTGCCCACGATGTCGAGCACCTTCGAACCGGTGCCGCTGAACATGAGCGAGCGCGGCTTGGCTAGCTGGCGCTGCTTCATCATGCGTGCAACGTAGTAGACCAGCGTGACGTAGAAATAGATGAAGATGAGCTTGCGCTGCGGGTCTTCGTTGAGTCGCTGGTTGTAGCTGAAGACGTCGTTGCCACCCACCACCTTATTATTCTGTACGGAGAAGAGGAAGGCGTTGATGTCCTCACTCTTGCGCTTCGAGGTGATGTCGTCGAGGATGCCGTTGAGCTCGCCGTAGCGTTCGTCGTCGGCATCGAAGAGGCGTTTGAAGTAGTCGACGTACTTCACGAGCATGGGGTTGGAGTCGCCGTGAGGCACCTCGCTGAAGCCGTCGCCGAAGAGCACATTGGCTGCGAAGCGGAACGACGTGAGGATGACCGGCTGCTTGGCCCCGGACTCGAAGACCACGACGTCGCTGGAGCCGCCGCCGATGTCGATGCTGGCGACATTGGATGCCGACCCGCGGAACTTGCTCGACGACTTATAAAAATAATAAGGTGCTACGGACTCCGGCATCTGGATGAGGTTCTGGTCGGTGGGCTCGATGCCGAAGACCTCCTTGAACGTCTTTCGCCATGCCTCAGCCATCTTGTTGACATTGCCCACCTTCATGGCCAGCGGATAGAACCACACGAGGCGTGTCTTCGTGATGTCGCCATTCTCGAGCAGTACCTTCGTGCGCATAAGTTGTGCAAGCTCGGTGAGATAGGCGCGGACGCGCTTTGCACGTGCCACATCGGTGGACCACTTCAGATTCGGGACTATGCGATTGCCGTAGCCGATGCTCTCCTTCTCGTAGATGAACGGGACGTTGGCGTCGGCGAGAGCGAGGATGGCATCGACGTTCTCAGCGTCGAGGCGCTCGGCCTCGCTGATGACGGTGCGCTGCGGGAAGCCATAGTCGTCGCCGATGTTCTTCGGCAGGAACTCCTGCTTCAGGATGACATCGTAGAGGATCTGCTCGCCGTTGTAGAGCGTTGCCAGCAGGCGCTGCGTGGACGCGGAGCTGAGGTGGAGCGGTCCGGGCATGTCGTTCTCCTTCATGCACTCGAGGTGGGTGTTGGTGGTTCCGAAGTCGACGGAGAACGTGAATGCGTCGTGACCGGGGATATGGGCTGCCCAGCGCGGACAGATCATGCCCTCGGCAGCCTGATTGCCACGCTCGTCGGTGAGCGTGACGTTGATGTAGTCGAAGTCGTCTTTCAGACAGTAGTACTGCGAGCCCACACGCTTCTCTGACTTTAGGCTGCGCTCGCGGACGACGACGCTGTCGCCGGTGAGCTGCTGCTGATAGCCGTTCTTGAAGAACGACAGCGAGAGGGCGTAGTTCTGCAGCATGCCCAGAGCGCGGTCGACGAGCTGTACGGAGTACTTATTGTCGAACGGCGTGCGCACGAACGGGAAGATGCTCAGCGCGAAGGGCACGGTGAGGAAGTAGCCGCGGTTGTTGGCCTGGTCGTAGCGCAGGTCGTTGGTGTGAGCGGCTACGTAGTTGCGCTCGAGGGTGATGTACTTGCCTTGCTTCTGCACGGGGATGCGAAGGATGGCACGCACGGTCTCGGTGGCACCGTTCTGCGTGTGGATGAGCTCGAACTTCGGTTTGCCGGCGATGGTTCCCCAGAGGTCGCTGGCATTGAAATACTTGAAGAACAACGGCTTCAGCGGGAGCACGAAGTCGCAGTCGTCGGTGTCGCGCGAGCCCACGGAGAGGTTTCCGTCGAAGAAGCAGTCGCGGTCGAGGGTGTAGTCGAGCTTGATGAGCGTGGGCTGGAAGAAGTCGTCGTCGGTGAGCCAGGGATACTCATGAGTGGTGGCCGGCAGCACGCGCTTCTCGGGCGGCAGCTGATAGTCCTCAGGAGTGATGACGGTGGCATCGGTCCACGGCGAGGTGATATACTTGAACGGGTCGGTCTGCGGCGCGTTCAGGTGGTTCTGCAGGACGAGCGGCAGCGGTGCACCGCAGTCGTCGCGCGAGGGAACAATCTTGAAGTCGCTCTCCTGGATGGCCTTCTGCACATCCTCGGCACGGGCCTGATAGAACGGTACGCCGAGCGCCTGGATGCCCTCGTCCATCTTTGTGAACGTGGTGTCGAGGAACGTCTTCGCCCGCTCGATGCTCTCGTAGTCGTAGGCGGCGGGGTTGCCCACCTCCTTCAGGATTTCGTTCTGCAGGGCTGCAGGCAGCAGCGGCAGCGATGTGATGAGGTAGCTATTCACCTCGCCACAGCACTTCTTCAGGTCGGGATAGGCGGTGAAGAGTGCGTAGAGATACTTCACGAACTTCTGGTCGCGCATGTGGAGCGGCCGCCAAAGGTCGAAGAGGTTCACGTTCTGCTCAACAGGAATGGGGAAGCGTCCCTGCCGAGCGTTGGGCGTAGCCATGAACAGCGTCACGGGCGATGTGGAGCCAACGACCTGATTACCATAGACGAGGAAGTAGAGTCGGTCCATGCGATCGAAGTTGAAAGCCTCTTTGTCCTGGTCGAGGAACATCTCGATGGTCTCGCCGAGCAGCTTGTGCTGTGGGGAGTCCTTCAGCATCTGCAGCTGTGTGTCGCGGTTCCACTCTACGATGCGCAGCACGTTGCGCAACTCAGCGTAGTTGAAGAACAGTTGTGCCACGTCGAGGGCGTTGGCGACGAGTTTCTCGTCCATGGCCTCGCCCTGCAGGTTGGCATGCATGGAGAGTCGCTTGAAGGCGTTCTTCACGAGGTCCATCTGTGCGAACGGCGACGGAATGGCCGTGCGAGGCTGCTGCGAGAGTCCACCATTGGGATCCTCGATCATCTCAATCTCGTCGGCGTTATACTGACTGGTGAGGGGAATCCATCCCTCTCCGGCGGTTTTGTTGTTGTAGGAAAGTATCTTGCTCATGAATATGCCCCCTAAAATAGGGGGTTGGGGGTATTGTGAAACTTTATGTGAATAATCAATTTGCTACGGAGGAACCGGGGGAGGTTTTTATACCACACCCACGAACTTCTCGTCGAGGAGCTTGTCGAGGGTTTCGTCGAGCAGGTCGAGCAGCTTCAGCGCCGTACGGTCGGTGCCGTACTTCTGCGTCTTCATGGCCTGCTGCGATGCCTTGTTGAGGGCGGCGAGGACCGACTTGTAGTCGATGGTGGACTTCAAGAAACCCGTCTTCGGCGCGATGTCGTTCAGGCAATCTGAGAGCTTGTCGGTGGTGAGGTTGAACGGCACGAAGCTGCGCTGGTTCTGCCGAAGCTCACGCAGCCACTGGCGATAGCTGACGTAGAAGTCGCTGGTGAGTGTGTTGTAGAACGACGTGGAAAGGAAGGCGTTCGACAGCTCGGGTTTGTCCTGCGTGTAGCCGCGGCCAATGTCCTGACGCAGTTGGTTGGTGATGTACATATAGGCGAGGTGGAACTTCGCCAGTTGGCGATTCACCAGGGCGCGCGTCTGCACACCGAAGTCCTTCAGCGTGAGCGTCTGCTTGTCGTAGGCGAGTCCGAACTCCTTGTAGATGGGGTTCTGGGCATTGCCGTCGAGGGTCTGCAACTGGTCGTCGGGAATGCCGAGGAAGTCGAGCACCGACAGAGCACCGACATACTCCACGAGGTGGGCGTCGTTGCGCTGACCATTGCCACCGGGGTCGTTGAAATAGGGGTTCGAAGGCACCTGGTCGCCGAGGTAGTAGCAGGCATTGATTTTCGACAGCGGCAGGTCGACGCCGTTCTGGCGCAGGCCGGTGAGATTGTCGTGATAGTAGAACAGTGCAGACTTGGTCTTCGAGATGAAGTCGCCGCGCGAGATCGGGCTGTTGTCGTCCTGCTGTACGTTGAAGTATGGCAGCACAGTGAGTGCACCGATGCGTGCATCGCGCAGGTCGCCGCGGTTGTTGATCTGTGTGTTGCGTGCAGCATTGCGAATGTTCTTCACAATGATGGGATAGCCGGCGGCACCCGTACCACCGAAGATGCTGCTGACAACGAACACGCGGTCGGTCTTCTGGAACACGTTCGAGAACTGCTTGAACTCCTCGGAGTCCTTGAACTGGTTCAGGGCGACGCTGCCAATGTTCGGCGAGCCCACGAAGCCTATGTCCATCTTCGTGTTGAGCTGGTAGTCGCTGAACATCATCGAGCACAGAGCCTGATTGCCGGTGTCGAGGGTGGAATAGTTGATGAAGTCCTGGAACTTCTTCGACTCGATGGCACCCATGTTAAACAGGAACGTGTCGCTGAGCTGAGAGCCGTTGGGCAGGATATCAGCAAGACTGGATATCTTCGTTGAGAAGAAGCCCCGTCGCACATCGACCTGCTCGCCATAGAGGGCACGGCGTATCTGCTTATACCAGCGCATGAGGTTGTCGGTGCGCTTCAGGTCTTCGTTGGCCTTGTGGGGATCTACAACGATAGGAATGATTTCGAGCGGCATGGGTTGTCCCTGCTCATCGATGGGATGAACACCAGCAGCACACTGCATGATGAGCGGTCGCATCACACGCGAACCGGTACCGCCTACAAGGAATAGGAATAATCGCATAATATAAGGAGACCCACCCCCCTGCCCCTCCCTAAAGGGCGGGGAGTAAAATCTTTTTAATGTTTATTTATTAATACTCAATTCTCAATTGTTAATTATCAACTACCCTGACTATCCACACGCCCCTCACCTCGGGAGAGGCTGGGGGTGGGTTTTATTCCGGTATCGGAGTATGACGGCAGTTGGTGCTCCACCAGCGCATGGCGAACGAGGCTACGATGAACAGCACGGCTTCGACGGCGAGGTCGATCACGCAGAAGCTGCCCAGCTGACCTGTGAAGTCGTAACCTTCGGCCGTGAAGGCATTGTTGCAGATCACAAACGAGGTGACAGGGGCTGCCACGCAGGCCACGCCAAGCACGACGAGCCAATGGAACCAGCGCGAGAAGCTCACGGAGTTGATGACGTAGTAGAACACGGCAGCCAGTCCCCATGCCACGAGCACCGTCACCAGTGCTACGACGAAGTAAAGGTTCTGGTTGTACATCTCGTTTGAGAACTGGCGCTCGAAGTAGAGTGCCTCAAAGATTTTCGTGTTCAACACGAGGAAAAGCAGCGAAATCACTGCACCTGCAATCAGTAGGATTGAATTCTTCATTTCTTCTTGTATGCTATCTTAATTCGTTTATCAAACTATTTATATCATCAACTTCATCCCCACAATCAGGATTCAGTTTGTCATTTTGCCATCTGAACGGATTCCACGCAATGTAGTCGATTACCGCCTTATACATTCGTTCATTCCACAAGATGCTGTCGTAATATCTTGGTTGCCAGAGGTGTTGGTCGAATCTTTTCCATCCTCGTTCCGAAACACCCTTTTTGTAATCGAATGTTGTAACACCTTTAAACCATTGCATCACATCGAACAGCAGGTTTTCACCTTCTTTTGTATTCTGCAGTATGCAATGCAGATGGTTGGGCATCAGAACCACATCTAACGGAAACATTCCTTGAAAGCGATCTGCAATCTCAGCGTAACGCCTTAACACCATCTTGCCCGCATCGTTATGTTCAATAATTCCGTCTTGTATATCTCCAAACAAATGCCTTCGAGAGTTGGTAACAACAGTAACGAAATAAACCTTGTCTGCACGGTAATCGAAATCTTTCAAACGAATGCTGTGCTTGTTAATATCGTAGCTGTTGTAGATTGACATTTCTTTCTATTTTTATCGTTGTAGGGACGGGGTTCATTCCCCGTCCGCAAGTTGCGATACCTTTTGAAGTTCTTGTTGCTGACGGGCAATAAAGCCCGTCCCTACACGTGGGTCTTTTTACTTATCAAGCCCCAGCTTCAACTCGAAATAGTAGGGCTCGCCCTTTGAGTGCTTACGGTAGCTGTCGTAGATGCCCTGCAGCAGGTACTTCAGACCGAACGTCGTATTGGCAAAACCCGAACCGCCGACGCTGCTATCGTCGTCGCTCGACGATGCCTCCACCCATTCAGGCAGGCGGTTCATCAGCTTGATGTTCACCGTCTGACGATGCTTGATGCCCTCGCTCTCAAGGATGAACAGATGGGTAGCCTTGCCGAGATGCTTACGCTCTGCCGGCGACACATCCTTCTGCTCCACGGGGCGAATCTCCTTGATGACCAGTGCATCGTCACTCTCCACGCGGTAGTTGTCGATGTCGAGCAGATACTGTTCGTCGATGAGCATGCCACCGAGGTCGACAGCCAACACGAGGCGCAGGTCGCCAGAGTTGCGGTCTACCTCTACATTTTCGATGTCGCGAATCTGGTCGCCCTGTCCGTGAACGGTGCGGAAGCGGCCGCGAATCTGCTCGTTTTCGAGCAGCAGCGAGTAGTAGGGTTTGTAGACGTCGTCGGTCTCGAAGAGATACATATCTTCATAGCCACGCAGCTCGCTGAAGCGGCTGAAGGGGATATAAGCCTCGTCGCGAGTCAGACGGGCGATGTTCGCATTCGAACCCACGACGACGATGTAGTATGGGCGACGTCCATTATACGACTGGCCGCCTGCGGAGTTGTAGGAGTAGTAAGGACCATTGAAGGAACCCACCATCTTCACGATGAGCAAGCCTTTCTCCTTCACCTGGCTCTTGAACACGGCATTCGTCATGCCTTGTGCCTCGGCAAACACCTTCTGTGGGTTCACACCCACCATTTGCTTCGTGGAGTAGATCATATCGGTGACGAGAATCGAAAGTTCGTCCTCACCGGTCTTGTCGAGCAACTGCTGGAAGATGGCTTCGAAGTCGGTAGACGATGCATCGCCAATGCCCTTCGTGGATTCAAAAATGTTCGGGTCGCTGATGAACTGCGAGTAGCCACGCGGATAGGCATTGATTTCGGAGTTCACAACATAGATGCGGTTGTCGTCGCCACTGCCAGGCAACTTGTTCAGCATACCCACAATGGCGGCCTTGAACGAACCATCGCCACCGGCAGCATCGTAGGGAACCATCGAGCCGGAGCGCTCCAGGTAGAAGTTCACGCCGAGCGTACGACGACCGGCCTGGATATCAATCTTCTTCGGCGGACGACGATTCTCAAAGAAGTTCTGGATGTAGTCCTTCACCTCATCGATGTCGAGTTCGCCATCTTTGTAGAAGTCCTTGAAGTGCGCTTTCTGCCCATCGAGGAACTCTACAATCTGCTCCCATTCCGTAGCATCGATGACCTCGTCCTTATCGGCAACGTCGAGCAACATGCGATTCAGCTCCTTCTTTTCGCCACCGCCACAGGCAACGAACAGCACACCGGTGAGGAGTGCCATGAACAGGGTTTTCAATGAATTGTTCTTCATATTCTTTTTCTTCGATTTCGTGATGTTTTGACGTAGTTCGAGCGCAGAAAGTTGCATGCGCCTGCACACGTACGCAATTAAAAACGTGCAAAATTACAAAAAATAATCGAAACAAACCCCACCCAACCACTATTATTCAGAGTTTTTAACGGATTTTGTATGACAAACCGACTGGCAAGGAATGAAACGAAACGACCTAAAGGTGAAAAAAGAGTGTTCGAAGGAGATGCGAAAGGAAGGGATGATAGCGAACTTTTCGCAGCTGGAAAGCGACGAGAAATAATATGAATAATATTTACATTACAAGATGTTATTGAATAAAAGATTTGTTGGAGATAAACTCGTGGGCAACCTATTGAAATTTACATGAAAGAAGGAGTTGTACACTCAAATTATTGGAAGAAACTTAAAGGAGAATCGAAAATGTAGGGACGCGGCGGCCGCGTTCTTTCCCCGCTACGCTCTGAAAGCAGCCAAGCCGAGCGATTGGATATAGCTTTACCCTTCCAGAACGAGGCACGCCGCGTCCCTACAAATGAGAAATAAAAGAATAAAACCGCCAATGAAAACGAATAATATTTTACAAAACCGCCCCACTCCTTTCACGGAGCAGGGCGGTCATCATCGATCAATTATGTGTATAGTTTTTGTGTTGTTGGTTACTATTATGAATACAGTTTCTTTTAATAACCGGGTGCAAAGGTACGACTCTTTTTCCACACCCACAATCCTCTTTTATATGGATTTTTTATTACTCGGCAATAGCGACTATGAAAATGTAGGGGTCAAAAGGTATATAACAATAAAAAAAGAGTAACTTTTTTTGTATTGCTCTCAACTTTTCAGTACTTTGGCTCCGCCGAAGATACTTCGTCTCGGCAATAAAAAAAGTTAACTTTTTTTGTATTGCTCTCGACTTTTCAGTACTTTGGCTCCGCCGAAGATACTTCGTCTCGGCAATAAAAAAAAGTACAACTTTTTTTGTATTGCTCTCGACTTTTCGTATCTTTGCACCATGAAACGAACTCTGGTTATCAATTGGTTACTGCTGATCTGCGTGATGAGTGCCTATGCCCAATGGACACGCATGACGAATCTGCCGACGGTTTACATCGACACCTACGGCGGCCGACCCATCACGAGCAAGACGGAGTACGTGTACGCCACGATGCGCTACGTCGATGAGCAAGACCAGTTAACCGTCTACGACTCGCTACAGATTCGCGGTCGAGGCAATTCCACTTGGAGCATGGCGAAAAAGCCTTACAAGTTGAAGTTCAACCAGAAGGAGAAGTTACTCGGCAAGGGATATGCGAATACGAAGAAATGGACGCTACTGGCGAACGCTGCCGACAAGTCGCTCATTCGAAATGCCGTGACGTCGTCGCTAGGCGAGTTCACGTCGCTGAAGTTCAATCCTGCTTATAAGTTTGTAGACTTGGTGCTGAACGGCACATTCATGGGCAACTATCAGATCAGCGATCAGGTAGACGTGCGGCCGCATCGCGTAAACATCACTGAGCAGGACCTTCCACTCACTGACGGCAGCGATATCAGCGGCGGCTATCTGCTGGAGGTGGACGGCTTCAAGGACGGCAACTGCTTTACTACCGCCAGCTATAGCGTGCCCATCAGAATCCACTATCCCGAAGATGAGGACATCGCCCCTTCGCAGAACACTTGGATTCGCAACTACATCGGACAGTTTGAACGTTCGCTGCGAATCACCGACTTCGATGATCCAGTGAGAGGCTATCGAGCCTTTGTCGACTCCACATCGCTCATCGACTGGTATCTCTGCACAGAGATCAGCGCGAACCTCGATGGCTTCTACAGCACCTATTTCTATAAGGACCGCGGCGACTCGCTGCTCTACTGGGGACCGCTGTGGGATAACGACATCTCCTACAACAACGACTATCGTGAGACGGGAACGGTGAGCAAGCTGATGGTGGATGTAGGATTCGGCCAGACGAAGCTTTGGATCAACCGAATGTGGCAGGACAAGTGGTTTGCCAGACAGGTATACACGCGCTATCGGGAACTCATCGACGGAGGAGTTGTGGACTATCTTTTCGCACGCATCGACAGCTTGACAGAGTTGCTCGCGGAGTCGCAGGAGCTAAACTACGAACGCTGGGGCATCAACCGTCGGATGTATCATGAGGTTGTTCTCTTTAACACCTATGACGAGTACATCAGCAATCTGCGCAGTTTCATTGTCGCCCACTGTGCCTTTCTGGAGGATGCCTTCGCCAACCGCAAGCCCTTAGACCCGACGCCCCCGTTTGCACCCCGCAACTACTTCTATCACATCACGAATGCGAGCACCGCAAAAGCCATCGACGGCGGTGGAACGGGTGTGGTGCAATGGGAGAACTTGGAAGACAACGAGGGGGAGGATTGGTGGGTGAAGCCCGTCGGCGAACACTTCATGCTTATCAACCGACAGTCGCTACGCGCCCTGAACGACCCGACGCGAGGTGAGGTTGGACCAACGACGAACGTTGGCACGCAACTCGACACCGCACCCGAGGACTCGCTCGACGAGCGACAGCTCTGGGACATCGTGCCACAAGGAACGGAGGGCTACTACAACTTGCTGAACATTCACACGCAACACATCGCTAACCTCAGTGGTGGAAACTTCGCCGACGGAACAGCCATCCTCAGTTACACCAACGACGATCGCAACGGGCAAAGCAAAAATCGGCTGTGGTATTTCATTCCCACAACCGATGCCATTCCCGAAACGCTCACAGGCGTTCGCGATGTAGAGCCTGCCGACTATGCTTTGGCATACAACCCAACATCAGAAGAACTTCACTTCGGGTCGGAAACGCCCGAGTTGTTGAAACGCTTCACCGCCCGCGTCTACGATGCCGGCGGCCGCCTCATTGGTAGTTTCCGGGGCGACGAACGATTCTCCATGGCCGCCCAGCCGCGAGGAGTTTATGTAGTCAGTTGGCAGTGTGGAGCGAATCGGCACAGCGTGAAGTTCAGGAAGTAGACGTTTATTTCATTCCTTGGGGGGAGACAGGAAATCTTCCGTACCTTCGGCACTTTTTTTCTTGTGGACACTTTTAGCAGGGGTTTCGTGCTACGCACTTCACCCCTGCCTGTATTTATGTCAGGCCTTCGGCCTTAAGTTGCAGGTTGTTCGTTTTTGTTCGGGCAGACACGGGGGTCTGCCCCTACGGTCTGGAGACGGTACTATTGACCCTTTAAGCACTTTCAGTGCTCTATAGCTGATTCCCTTTACTTGAACATGAAGTCCTGCAAGGTGCAGAGGCTTTTCTCCTTGGTTTCAGAAGCGAAAACGAGGAAGAGGGCATGCTTACCCGTGAGCTCGGCTAAAGCTGGAAGGTCGGCGGCTAGCTCGGTGGAGGTCTGCGGCATGTCAGCCTTCAGTTGGATGGCGCCAAGCACCTTTCCTCCCTGCGACGTCCACGGCCGGTCGGCGAGAATGGTGATGGTTCCATCGATGCCGGCAGGAATCAAGCGCAACAGCAGCTGCACATCGCTGCGGCCCTGCGTCTTCGTGAAATTGAAATATTTGTAGCCCACGATAGAGCCATCGGTGTTGTTCACCACATGATTGGTGTTGTTGCGAAGGTCGTAGGGTGCCTGCATGTTATCATCGGTGCCGTAGGATGTCTCTACATACGAGCCATAGAAGACATTGTTGGGCCAACGGTGCTCCGACTCTTTCGGACCGGTATACCAACAAGCGATGCCTGCCGAATGGCGCTCCAGCGGGTCAAGGCCTTCAAGCGAGAAGCCTTCGGAGTTGTATTCGCCTTCGCTGATGCTGACCTTTCCACCCGGACCTTCCTCCACAGAGACCTCAATGGGTGCCACCATTGCTTGGCGCGCGAACTCGTTGAGTCCCGTCTGCCTGTGATAGAACACATACCACTGACCATTGATTTCACAAATGCTGCCATGCGTGTTACCGCTAGCATTGGCCGAAGCGATGACGCGACCTTGCTCGTTGGTCTCTCGTGCACGACCGTCGATAATCGTACCGCCATAGGTCCATGGGCCCAATGGATGGTCGCTGTAAGCATAGGCGAGTGTGTAGTTGGTTTCAGGCAGCGAGAACTCGCCGTTGGCCGTCCAACGGCTGTAGATAAACACGTATTTATCCTTGATCTTTCGGATGGACGAGGCCTCGAAGAAACGGAACTCGCCCGGTTGGTTCTTCGACGAAATCATATCCTCTACTATCTCCGTCCCTGGCTTCACTGTCGCCATCGTCGCTGGGTCGAGCTCAGCAGCATAGGAGCGCTCAAAGCCCCAATAGCCATAGACGCGGCCGTCGTCGTCGACTAACACCGCCGGGTCGAACTTCAACACACCATCGGCCTTGTTTGGGTCGTCGCCACTCCAGTTGCACACCTCGAACGGCCCATCGGGTCGGCTGCTCTTCGCGATGAGTTCGTTGCGACCGCCGGCTTGATCGTTCGGGTAGAGATAATAGTTCTTCGTTCCATCGGGAGCCGTTACGAGGGTGACATCGGGAGCATAGAGCACGTCGGCGGTGGATGCGGAGTCGAAGGGCTCTCCATTCGCATTCTTGTCGACAACAAGGATTACGCCATCATAGCGCCAATGGTTCAAATCGTCGACAGATGCCGACCAAACCACCTGGTCGCGTCCACAATATTCAGTCTTCAAATCGTCGTGCGAACCATAGATATACACGCGATATTTTCCTGGGTTGTCGGGGTCTTCAAACACATAGGGTTCGCCATCGGGAATGTGTTCCCACAAGGGCAAGTAGGGGTTTCCAACGGTCTGCAGAACAGACTGCGAGTCTGACTGTCTGCCACACGAGAGCAGACACAGGCTGCAAAGGGCAGCGGCAAAGAGAATTTTACGATGCATAGTTGAGAAGGGTTGAGAAGGGTTGAGAAGGGTTGAGAGAGGTTTAGAGGCGCTGACGCGCTGTTGAGATGCTATTCATTCATCGCGCCGCAATGGGGGCAGGTGCCCTTGCTGCGGAGTTTTTCACCACATTGGCCGCAGGTGTAGCGGTAGGCGTGATGGCGATAGTATTGTCGAATGGCAAACACGATATAGACGACCAGCAGCACATAGCCGATATACCAAAGCGTTGTGATGCTGAACACGATGTAGTTCACCGCGCAGACAGCCGCCAGTCCACCAAGATAGAGCAACGCCTCGCCAAAAGGCAACAGCGTGCGTACATCGTCGACGACGGCAATGGCGATGATGAGCATGGCCCACACCGACACCAGGAACACTGATAGCAGACCGGGCACGGAGAATGGGTTGAGCGTAGGATGATAGTAGAACTGCTGCCACAGCTCAGGTGCAAACATCTGCAGCGAGGCATAGAAGGTCGCTGCCATCGCGACGACTACGGCGAGCAGCGTAGGATAGAACGAGTGGATGTCGTTGAAATGTACGATGCGCGGCGTAGAGGCATCGGAAGATTCCTGGTCGCTTCCTTCCCCTTCGGCAACATAAGAGCGGAACTTTCGCAGCAGATAGGCGATGAGCAGCAATACAACAACGATGAGCGAGATGAGCACGTGGCGTTCGGAGAAGAGGGAGATGCCTTGCGAGATGGGGTCGTCAGGCACGACACTCGGCAGCAGTTCCGATTCGCGTGTCCAGCCAAACTCCGAACTCTCCGTTGCCAGCTGCACCCAAACGGAATCGATGCTGTCGTTAGGCATCATGCGAAAGTCGGCCACCACCAATCGGCTACCTTTCTTGACGACGAAAGAATCAGTGAAGAGTTCGCTGGCCAGCTCCTCCGGCTGTTGCCGAAGAAGTTCCAGACTGTCGGCCTTCACCTCGAAATTATAGTTGAACGAGTAGTGGCGGCCTTCAGAATATTTCTGGTTGTAGCAGCTGCTGAAACCCAACAGCAGCAACACCCATATAATATTTCGCATCTTCTTCATCGTCACCTTGTTACTTTGTTACCTTGTCACCTTGTTACTTTGCATAGATATTCATCTGGCATTGTCGGCAATCGAACTCCAGGCGAAACTCGCGGCCGTCGCCCAAGCGAAGGGTGAGCGGCTCGCGCCAAGTGGGTTTCCTGCCGCCATGCTTCACACAATAGCCCAGCGTGTAGCGCAGGCAGTAGCGGCATTGCATCAACATCGCATCAGAAGGCCGCGACAACTCGAGCGCCGGAGCCAAGTCCCTTATGCCTTGCGACTGATAGAACTCCTTCGACTGCTCGTTGGCTATATTATATAAGTAAGGTCGCGAATAGGACGGCACGGGAACGGACTCCGCAGACACTGGCTGTTCTTCCGACACGCCGGTCTGCATGGCCGTCTGCTGCTCCATGAGTCTACTCACGACTTGTCGCCGCAACTCTGACAGTTGGCTTGCCCTGACGAAGACGTTGAAGCCTTCGGGGATGTCGACACCATCGCAAACGAAAGGCGTATTGCCCAGCTTCGACAACTCCTTGGCGATATATTCGCCCTGCGGCTTTTGTGCCAGCGTGCCCAGGTCGGCAGGCATCCGCACCGATGCTTGTGCAAAACCCGTATCGGCCGTGAGCTGCAGTCCCCCACCCTCTTCAGCATACGTGGCCAGCTGCATCCGCACAGGAATGCGCCGCTCGGCAGTCTTGCCAGCCATGAGCCGTTCGAAGACCACGTCGTTGTTTCTATAGAGTGCCATGCCGGGTCGCAAACCCTCGGGCATGCGCAAGGGATAGAGGCGGTTGCCTGCGGCACGGTTTACGCGGAAGCCAGTTAGTTGATAATTAATAATGGATAATTTATAATTTTGATTACCCTTGACGACAGTTTGGTCCACACTCCTTTCCTCCTTAAAGAAACACAGGCCATCGCCATTGGCGAAAGCGGCAGTGCCAGCAACGGTGAAAGAGTCGCGGCGCACCTCTTTCACCTTGCCCACATACTCGCCAAGGGCCTTGGGGGTGTCGAAGGAGGCGATGTCGCGTTGGCGACCTTGCAGCAAGCCGTGTTCGTCGCGATGGGCATGCAGGAAATAATCTGTGAAACCGCGATTGAAGGTCTTGCGCAGGTCGGGCTTGAAGGTGTAGGTGACGCGGCCTTGCGAAGCACGCCGGTAGTCGTTGGGGCGTTTGGCACAAAGGGCGTCGAGGCGCTGACTATAGGCGGCAACGACGTTTTTCACATAAGCGACATCCTTCAACCTTCCCTCTATCTTGAACGAAACCGCACCGGCATCGGCAAACTCTTCCAACGAGTCGATGCGACACATGTCCTTCAGCGACAGCAAATGGCGCTGGTGCTCAATCTCACGACCGTCGGCATCCAACAGGTCGTACTTCATACGACACATCTGGGCACATTCGCCACGATTGGCCGACCGCCCCAGACAGTACTGCGACATGTAGCATTGTCCGCTATAGCTCACACACAACGCTCCATGCACAAACACCTCGAGCTCCACATCGGGCACCAGCCGATGAATCTCACTAATCTCCTCCAACGACAACTCACGCGCCAAAACCACACGGCGGAAGCCAAGTGATTGCAACCAGCGCACCTTCTCGGGAGTGCGGTTGTCGGTTTGAGTGGAGGCGTGAAGACCCACCCCATGCCCCTCCCGTGAAGGGAGGGGAGTAGATACTCTCTCCTTTTGTGAGGGCTTTTCACTCCCCTCCCGATAGGGAGGGGCAGGGGGGAGGGTCTTTATTATTCCCATATCCTGTACGAGCAGGGCATCGACGCCGGCGGCCTGCAAGTCGCTGATGAGTTGGAAGGTGTCGTCGAGTTCCGAGTCGTAGATGATGGTATTAACGGTGACGTAGACCTTCGCACCAAACTGATGAGCATAGCGGCAAAGCGTGGCGATATCGTCGACTGAATTGCCTGCAGCGGCACGGGCACCGAAGCGAGGAGCTCCGATGTAGACAGCATCTGCACCATGGTCAATAGCGGCGATGCCACATTCCAGATTCTTGGCCGGTGCCAACAGTTCAAGCGACGTCATTTCGTTAAAGGATGATGTCTCACCGT